>ULYX01034678.1_pt1 | contig 81000 bp, 80 predicted proteins | sample 1962591 | NCBI WGS metagenome assembly ULYX01 (sample SAMEA4835874, study PRJEB28245) | human gut metagenome | biome: gut microbiome; material: fecal sample | place: Denmark | collected 2008
TTTTTTTTGAACTCGAGAAACATACCCATTTATGAATTTATATTTAAGATATTTTGATCAGGAGACATTAGTTACTAGTGTTGATGATGCTATTGATTTTTTAAAGAGTATTCCTGAGATTGAGATGGATGCGGAGCTAGAGGCAGATGTTCGTGAGTATGCCGCTAGCGATTTGACGTATCCAAAAAGATATAAGGTACGCCCACGTGTTTATTTTATTGTGATAAAGACTACGGCGCAAACTATGCAGGATTTTAAGGATAAGAAAGCATTGCGTACTCCTACTCCTGCAGAGAGAATGGAGAATCCTGTTGTTGCCAGTTTGGCTCAAGAGGCTCCAGGCTGGTATGAAGGATCACTTGATTTCAAGCGTGTTGTGATGGTACCGGCTACAGGAAAGTTTGAGTACCGTGATACTCATTTCGTTGCGGATGTTAAAGCTGAATCAGGTTTGGATTGTTACAATCGCATCGTAGATTATCTGCGCGATTGTGTAGATTCACGCAGCCAGTTCCCATCTGCAAAAGGTAAGAATTTCCATTTCCGCTATCTGGGAATGTGGAAATAAAATATTCAGAAATTTAAAAGATTCGTGTCATGAACAAGGTTATGCTAATTGGTAATGTAGGTAAAGATCCTGACATTCATTATTTCGAAGCAGATCAGGCAGTAGCTCAGGTCTCTCTCGCAACTACAGAGAAAGGATATACTTTGCCTAATGGTACCCAAGTGCCAGACCATACAGATTGGCACAATCTTGTTTTTTATCGTGGGCTTGCAAAGGTAGTAGAGAAGTATGTGCATAAGGGTGACCGCCTTTATGTGGAAGGAAGAATCCGCTACCGCTCCTATGATGACAAGCAGGGTAGAAGACAATATATTACAGAAATCTATGTAGATAATATGGAGATGTTGGGTACTCGCCCTGCTACTAAAGAACAATAATTATTAATTTTTAGCTCAGAAATTGGATATATCCACCATAACTGATGCCTTCGGTGATGTGATGCTGATGCAGCCTTCCGCCGGGGTTATTGTAGCTGCTGTACTTGCAGCTATATTGTTAGGCATGTCTGCTTTTGCCAGTGGTTCCGAAATTGCTTTTTTCAGTTTATCACCAACTGATGTTGCGGAACTTGAGGATGAAAAGACTGATGCCGATAAGAAAATACAGATGTTGCGTGATGATTCTGAACGTACGTTGGCTACCATTTTGATAACCAATAATTTTGTGAATGTCACAATCATCATGCTCCTTAATTATGTATTCGCAGGAATCGTAGAGTTTGGTCCTAAAGCTTATTGGCTTCAGTTCCTGATTATTACGGTTATTCTTACTTTCTTGCTTTTGCTTTTTGGTGAGATTATGCCGAAAGTGTATGCCCGCCAGGATCCTCTGAAGTTCTGTCGCCGGTGCGTAGGGGGAATTCTGTTTGCCAGAAAGTTGTTTTGGCCTTTAGAAACGATCTTGCTGAAAAGTGGAATTCTTGCAGAAAAGATTATACAGAAGGAAAATCATGTGCTGAGTGTTGATGACTTGGAACAAGCTCTGGAACTGACAGATAAGAATGATATCAAGGACGAGCAGAGCATGCTGAAGGGTATCATCCGCTTTGGCGATGAAACAGCCAAAGAGGTGATGACCAGCCGACAGAATATTGTTGACCTGGATATCCGTAGTTCTTATCCAGAAGTATTAAAGTGCATTGAAGAGAATAATTACAGTCGTATTCCTGTTTATCAGGATAATACAGATAATATTCGTGGTGTACTGTATATCAAGGACTTATTGCCTCATCTTACGAAGTCTTCCAACTTCCGTTGGCAGAGCCTGATTCGTCCTCCTTACTTTGTTCCTGAAACCAAGAAGATAGATGATCTGCTTCGCGATTTCCAGGACAACAAGGTTCATATCGCCATTGTGGTAGATGAGTTCGGAGGAACATCGGGTATTGTTACTCTCGAAGATATTCTGGAGGAAATTGTAGGTGAGATCAATGATGAATACGATGAGGAGGAGAAGTTCTACTCGAAATTAAATTACAACACCTTTGTTTTTGAAGGTAAAACGCTTCTTTCTGATTTCTGTAAAATCCTGAATGTAGATGACGAAGAGTTCGAGGAGGTTGAGGGTGATGCTGATTCTCTGGCTGGTCTGCTCTTGGAAATCAAAGGCGATTTCCCAAGTATGCACGAGAAGATAGATTATAAGAACTATACTTTCGAGGTTATGCAGATAGAGGAGCGTCGCATCAGCAAGATTAAGGTGACGGTACATCCTTTGAAAGATAACGTGGAGGATTCTTCTAAGTAATCATCAGTATTCATCAATATCAGAATATAAAAAATATGGCAGTTGTCAATATACGAGAAGTTTATCCGGGAGTGAGTCTTGGTTTATGGCAGATGGATGAAACTGTAGAACAGTTGTTCGAGCAGTATTCTCATCTGCAGGCTTACCGCTCTCAGTTGGAAGAGAAATATAAGAACGATGGCAGGAAACTGGAGTTTCTTGCCATTCGTGCATTAATGTATGAGATGCTCAAGACGAATGGGGCTTCCAAGGGCTTGCTTTCTCATGCAGGTGACATTACCCACAACGAGGCTGGCAAGCCATTGTTCCGTGGTTATCATATCAGCGTTTCGCATACCAAGGGTTATGCTGCGCTTATCCTTTCCAAAAATCAGGAAGTGGCGGTGGATATCGAATACTTCAGCGATAGGGTAGAGCGCATCGCATCCAAATTCCTGCGCAAGGATGAGAAGGCGGAAGATCTGGATGCCAAGCTGGTGCATTGGTGTGCCAAGGAAACGGTCTTCAAGTTATTCTCTGAAGAAAAACTGATGTTTGAGGATATGCGGGTGAAGCCGTTTGATACGATGGCAGATTGGTCGTGTGATGTGGAGAATCTCAAGAGCAGAAAGATGGCGCATGTAGATTTCGAGTTAACCATGGAATTTGTATTGACTTATGCTGCGTTGTAATATCCTGTCCATCTTCCTGGCATTCAGTCTGTTGGCTGGAGCACAGGATTGGAAAGTAGTGAGAGAGAATCCTCAGAAAGCTTTTCCGAAAACCGTGGCTGCGGGCAACTACAGTGGCATTGCTCATCTGCATGATGATATCTATGCGGTGGTAAGCGACAAGTCGGATAGTGCCCTGTACTTCAACTTCCGGATTCAGGTGAATCCCAAGACCGGCGAATTGGAACAGGTAGAGAACCTTGGGTTTACCGAGAGAACAGATGGAACGCTGAACGACGGAAAGTTTTGGCAGGGGCAGGAGAAAGGCTTTGACCACGAAGCCATCGTGAAGGCTTCTGATTCTACCTTGGTGATAACAAGCGAAGGATATTACCGTTTAAAGGAGTATCCTGTTCTGCCTACTTCGGCTAATGCTCCCAAGATTAGCTATCAGCAGAACCTTTGGGAGAGCAGATGGCCTTCTTCTGATTTTTATCCCAATTATAATTTTGAGTCTCTGGCTTTTGATTCCGTCCGTCAGTATCTCTGGACTATTCCTGAGAGCACGCTCCGCAAAGACGGACAGCCTGCTACTCCTCAAAACGGATTGGCCAACCAGCTTCGTTTGATGAGGTATGATTGGGGAAAGATAAAGGAAAATCGTAACAAGGAAGAGTATAGCGAGGAAGTGAGTAGCAAGAAAGCCTCTCGTTACATGACAGCCTATGCCTATCAGATGGATCAACCTTCTACCCATAAGAAAGCAGATATCTATGTGATGGGGGTGAGTGAGCTTTGCGCCTTGCCCGATGGACAGCTTCTGGTTTTGGAGCGTGAGGCATTTATCCCGAAGATTAAGATTGGGGCTTTCTGCAAGTGTAAACTCTATCAGATTAATCCTTTGAATTCTGAGGAGTTTGCTTTGAAAGAGAAGTTTTCATCAGATACTCCTTTCTTGAAGAAGAGATTGCTCGCGGAATGGAAAACCGGCTTGTCACTTTCCAAGCGTTCCTTTGCCAATTACGAAGGTATGTGTCTGGGACCCAAGTTAGAAGATGGTTCCCAGGTTGTCATCCTGCTGTCTGATTCGCAGGATCAATATGCGGGAGTATTGAAAGACTGGTTCAAGACGATTGTCATCAGAAAGGAATAAAGATGTTATGTTGTAATCCTCAATCTCGTCCATAACCATCTAGGAATGAGTTGCCAGAGGAAGACGAGGATGTCATATCTCCAGTCTATCACCTTAACTTCCTTTCCGTTTTCAATGGCACTTACGATATGCTTCGCCACGTCTTCCGATTTGAGCTGCAGCGGATAGCTGCTGCCTGCGATAAGGTCGGTCTTTACGAAACCTGGTCGGATATCTGTAATGGCGATAGGGAGATGACGCATCCGTGCCTGCTGCGACAGGCATTCCAGATAATGGTTCTGGAATCGCTTGGTGGCAGAGTAGGCTGGGGCGGCACCGAGACCTTTGGTTCCGGCAATGGAAGTGATGCAGGCAATGCGGGCTTTTGAATTGTTCTGATGATGAGTAGCAAACCAGTTGAATGCCGTATCTACCATTCTTGTGAATCCTAAGCCGTTGTTTTCCACAGTCTTCAACTCCTTTTCTATATCCAGCGTATTATTCTGCCAGCCGATGCCGGAACTATGGAAGTAGAGATCCATGCCTCCCAACTTATCGATGAGTTCGAGAAGTTGGGCAGGAGCATCGGGAGAAGTCACGTCTATTTGCTGGTAGCAGGTAATGCCGCTCTGCGAAATCAGAGCCTGCAATCTTTCAATTCTTCTTCCGGCAATTCCTACCTGCCATCCTTTTGCAGCAAGCAGTTTTGCCACTTCCATTCCGATGCCCGATGTGGCACCCATTACAATTGCTTTCTTTGCCATATAGTCCTATTATATAAGGTGAAATCTTGATAGTTCTATTTATATAAGGTGAAGTTTTGTCTAAATTTATCTAAATATCTAAATCGCTTTTATTCTTCAGCAGCTTTTCCGCCTTCTTCACGCTTCCAGCTTTCAGAATCAGCTGTTTCACTTCCTCGTAATCCGTATATTGCGGATTGCGTTCTATGAAGATACGGCAGGCGCGGTCGATGAGTTTATGATTGATAAGCTTGGCGTTCACCATCTTGTTGCCTTCCACCCGTCCTTGTCTTATCTGAAGGGAAGTGCTGATCATATCCAGAATCATCTTCTGCGAAGATCCGGCTTTCATACGGGTACTTCCCGTTACGAATTCCGGTCCCGTGATGACCTCTACAGGATAATCTGCAGCCAGGGCGATAGGAGCATGGGGATTGTTGACGATGCATCCCGTAGGAATACCTGCCTCCTTGCAATGCTGCAAGATGGAAAGTACGAAGGGAGTAGTGCCGCTTGCCGAGAAACCCAGCACGAAATCCAGCTTTGAGATATGTTTATCGCAGAGCTGGTGCCAGCCATTCTCCAGGTCGTCTTCTCTTGATTCTCTGGTTTGTGTAAGGCAGCCGATGCCTCCGGGGAAGATGGCTTGTATCTGCGAACCGTCGATGCCATAGGTGTTCTGCACTTCGATGGTATCGAGCGTAGCCAGTCTTCCGCCCGTTCCGCAACCGGCATAGAAGAGTCTACCACCCTTCTTCAGCTGCCCTTCGATGGCGGAAATCAGTTGGTTGATGGCAGGCAATGCTTGTTCTATTGCCAGAGCCACCTTCTTGTTTTCTGCATTGATATGAGCGGTGAGTTCATCCACGCTCATCTTTTCCAGATGTTCGTAGAGCGAGCTCTGCTCTGTTATTCTCTTTTCTTCTTTATTTGGCATATTACTTTATCTTTAGGGGGTAGATTTAATGTAATGAAGCCTAGATGGTCGCGGAGGCTATGGCTTGCAGTCATCTAGAGAGTTCTATCATGATGAGACCTATCATCCGATGGGTTCCTATTCTTCAGCCAGGAAATAAACCGGCGCATTCCGGGAACCTTCTTTTATCAGAAATCCGGATTTTTCCAGTTTCTTCAGCCAGTTGAGTGCTGTCTGTTTACGGATATGAAATTCCGCTTCCAGTACTTTTCTGTTAATGGAACGGTTATGCTTCAGATACTCTCTTATTTTCTCCTTCAATGCATCTTCAGAGAAAGGGTAGGAGCGGGAAGTATATTGTGATTTCTCGAAATGGGTATTATATTTCACCTGTTTCAGCAGGTCTGCATTGGGGCGAAACTTGATGCCTCTTACGCTTACATATTCAGCTCTCACTTTATTGTCGGGTTTCAGGTCATCCATATCCAGATCTACCGAGAGCGAGAGATAACCTATTTCCGGAATGTTGATACGTTTTCCATCCTGCAGGTCTTCTTCTATGATATCACGCAGTTTCATGAGTACGGACGAAACTTCTCCTTCTCCCAGACAGCTATGTCTGGCGATTCGGCTGATCATCTCCTTGTCAGTCATAGCTGTTTGCTCAAAGATATGGGCGAATCGGCGAGTTTCTTCATTTCCTCCTGCATTGGGAAGATAATGGATTTCATATTTTATAGCCATCGTATTCTTCTTTCTGTTTAGCGATACAAAGGTAATCTTTTATTCTTAAACTACCAAATAAAAATGGCACTAATATGGATGAGTGGTTTGATAGATACGAATAAGCTGTGTTATTGATGTGGGTTAGAACTGCTTATCAATAGGAATAAGCATCGTAAGAAGCTTTTATAAGTTGTCGTAAGAAGTAGGATAAGTTGTTGGAACAGTAAGTATATGTTGCCGGGAAAGTCACTTCCGTCAGTCGCACAACAGCTGTTGTGCGCTTGCATATCAGCTGTTATGCGCTCGCACAACACGTGTTGTGCGCTTGTAATCCAGCTGTTGTGCAGTAAAATTTGTAACTCCCTTCATCATATTGCAATTCCTTCCTTATTTACGTTATGATTGAATAAGGTATAATGGTTCTCCTCCCATTCTTTTTGGGAGAAAAGTACAGGGTTGATGATTTCATCAATATCCCAGCCTAATTCTCTTAGTGGATAAGAATACTTATCGTAATCTTGAAGCGTAACTTTTGGTTTGTCTAGAAGAACCAATACATCCCAATCACTTCCTTCATGTTCAGTACCTCTAGCGCGGGAACCAAACAAGATGGCTTTTGCATGAGGATCAATCTCATGCAATCTATTGTGCATTGCTTCTATGATTTGTTTCTTCTCCATATCTATCAATATTAATATATATGCTGCAAAAATACGAGTTTTCTTTCTATCGTCAAATGTTGCTCTTAACCGCAGAAAACTGCGGAAGTTATTTTTTACACATTACATAATCCGGATTTTTGTCTAATTTTTCCTGTATATTTTTTTATTTTTGTTTTCCACAGATGTATGAGGAGGCCATCCGGCAATAGGGACGATAGCTGGAACTTTGGCATAATTATAAAGAGACTCTGCAACGTTTTCTGTCCAGGAACGAAGTATCAATCTTTGTTTTTCCATATTTATCGCTACACAAGTAATTTATTGATTTCCTGCTGCAAGCGATCCAGGAACTTTGCAGCATGTGCCCCGTCCATTTGAGTGTGGTGGAATTGGAATGAAACCGTTAGTGTCGTTCTGAAGAAACCTTTATGGTACTTGCCCCATATCATAAACGGATTGTTGAAGATACCGCTGTACATACCTACCGCACCGTCAATTTCATATTGGGCCAGTGCGGAAGTCCCTATTACCATGCTTTCTGTCAAATCGTGGTTCTCACAGCTTCGGGCTACTTCCGTTGTCAATTTCAGATAATCTTCATTGAATAGCTGCAAATCATCAGAAAACGGCACATCACATGAACTTACCTCATTGTCCTTGTTCATAACAATGGTATTAACTGCAATAGCATCATATTGCATCAATTTGTCTCCGACAGGCAGCATATAAAATTCCTTGATACTGCTTGCCGCTTTGCCGATGCACCAGCACATCAGCATATTGAATTTCATACCTGACTCTTTGCTGATTTTAACAAGACGATTGACATCTAAAATCTTGAAAAACGTAACCATTGGCATCGGGGCTTTCATCCAAAGCTCAAATGCATATGCACGGGTGGTTTCTTTGGGATTTATTTCTCTCATAGTGCTTACCTTCATATTTTTATCGTTTTTATGCTACAAAAATAACGTTTTATTTTGATAATCCATCCAAATCCCTTGCATATCTGCTGTATTCCGTCGTAATTTAGACAAAATAGAAATATAATCTGCAAAAATGGAACTAAGCAATTGATTTCCCAACATGGCAAGATACATATATGCGTTCATAAATATTTGTTCTATTTGCCATGTTCTTAAAATGTCAAAATCGGAAATTTATCATTGTTTTCAGTGTTAATTTATATTTTCTCATGCTTTCATTTTGGGGTTTCTTGATTTTGTTGTTCCTATTTTGTTTCTTTCGTCATTTTACCATTCCAATTAGTATTGATTATCAGTATATTACAAGCAATTAGTAAGATTTCAAGAACAAGGAAATGCAGAATGCGTATGGGTTGTACTACTCATATCCAGTGGTTGACGAGAATCATCAGCGTCTTTGTGTAAGTCTTCTGCTTTTACGGTTAATTATCTGTAAATAAACAATCCAATAGAGTTGTTATCAAATAAAAATATGTACTTTTGTAGCCGAATAGCGTATTTAAAAAGAGATCCGATGGCTTAATGAATCGGAGAACAGATAGAAAGAGTAATATTCAGAATAGTTTATGAATAAAGAAAAAGACGATTTCTTCCTCCATTCCAACGAGGTGAATCATATCAACAGAGAAGATTACGATAAGATTGAATTATTGGTGAATGCGGCAAAAGCTTTTGCCCGCAGCACCTACCAGTGTGTCTATATCATCGACTATTTTCATCAGGACTTCATCTATGCATCAGATAACCTCGCTTATCTCTGCGGATTGGAACCCGAGCAATTGATGGAGGCTGGCTATCAGATGTATATCGACCATGTTCCGGATGCCGACCTGCAGATGCTGCTCGAAGTGAACAAGAAAGGTTTTGATCTTTTCAATGAATTGCCCGTAGGCGACCGCCTAGACTATACCATCTCGTACGACTTTCATCTTACCAATGGCAGACATAGCCGATTGATTCATCATCACCTCACTCCGATACTTCTTTCTGATGATGGAAGAATCTGGCTTGCCCTCTGCACCGTATCATTGGCAGCAACCGATGAACCGGGACATATCATCATGCAGAAGAATGGTGAGCGTAGCTATTTTGAATATTCCACATTGCGCCACAAGTGGGAAAAGAAAGAAGGCATAACCTTGAGCGAGACAGAGAGAGAGGTTTTGAGATTGTCTGCCCAAGGTTACACGATGAATGATATTGCCGACCGACTATGCAAGTCGGTGGATACGATAAAGGCTTGCAAGCGCAACCTTTTCGCCAAGATAGGCGTGAAGAACATTGCCGAGGCACTGTTTCATGCCACAAACTATCAGATGATATAATCGCAATCATATCTCTTCCAACAATGGCGAGAGATAGAACTTGGGGAAGTATTTCACCTCCTTGCCTTCCGCAAGGTTTACGAGGATGTTGGCACAATAGCCGGCGGCAATGTATGTCCCGATGCCCAGTTGCGGGAAAGACTCCTCAGAATAATGCCTGATGGCTTCATCTATCCAAGGCACAGGCATCTGCCAGAACATACCGTACTGCGAGATATACTTGCCCAGTGAGCAACGGAAATCATCCGTTCCTTTTTTCACTACTTCGCTGAATGGATAGCCTTTCGGTTTCTCTACAGCGAGAAAGGCAGCCTTGCCAAGATTGACGGCATGGATAACGGTGATGCCCTGCTCCTTACATTTCTCATCGAAAGCGAAAGAGGCTTCGTTGTCATGCAAGCTTGCATTCACCGCATACCGGATGCCCGACAAGTCGCATGCATCCACATCTTCCATCGTCAGCGTATCCTTTTCTATGCGATAGATTTGAAATCCATCTGTATGCCGAGAGCTTTCATGGAAGTCTTGGTGCAAAGCACAGGAGGCTATCAAGCCTCCCATGTCTGCGCCACTAATCAACAATTTTATTGGGTTGTTCATTTATAGAGAGATTTATTGTCATTACACCATTACCGGATTCAGCAGATAGACAGATTACATTCTGTTCTTCTGGCTTTCTCCTGCACCTGTACCCTTATACTTGCTTCTTGCAGTGTTGAACTTATATCGTACAGTAAGCGAAACTTTGCTTGTTGACAGTCCATCATACACCATTTCCTTCATTTTGCCAAAATGAGCAATCATGTGGCTATTGTTTGTCCCGAACAAATCATAGATGAAGAGCTGAAACGACAAACGATCCTTCAAGAAAGCCTTATATGCGGAAATATTCGTGCAAAACATTGGCTTGTACAGATACTGGTTCTTCTCATGACCTTTCGTGATATACGACATCATCAACGTAAACATTCCTAATTTGGTGTTGAGGGTGTTGTCTAAACGGAATGAAGCCATTGGCTTATTGAGCGATTTCCCATCGTGCGTCTCCATATCAAACCATTGCTTGTCAACGGATGCGGTAAACGAAGGATACCAGATGCCAAACGAAGGGCGCAAGTTGATGGATGCAGCTACGTCATTATACGAATTCCCATTTACTGGCTTCATCAAGCCTATTGCAGGATTATCCTTATAAGTCTCCACTGTTGGCATAATTGGATGTGAAGTATGACTGTAGGTCATGTCGAATGTCAACCATTTGTAAGCCAACTCGTAGTTGAGATTTCTGCTTATCTGAGATACCAGAAATGGATTTCCCGTTTCATACGTGTATCGGTTATCATACTGAATGCCACTGCGCAAATTATGATAGGAAGGACGATTAATGTCGGCTGCATAGCTCAGCTGCATCTGTACCTTGCCCACAGGCATCGATAAGCTGAGCGATGGGAACCAATTGCCATACGACTTGCTTTGTCCAGGCACATACTTGCCATATTCATAGTAATTGAAGTCGATGTACTCGTATCTCATACCTGCCTCCAAACTCAGATTACCGAAATCTCTTGAATAGGTCAAGAATGAAGATGTCATACTTTCTGTAATACGGCTGTTGTCATCCGATACCAAGTTAGTTGGCACCACTTGATACTTTGAGGTACGATGGGTATTGGAATATTCACCACCCAAAGACAAATTACCTCCTAATAATGGGTAAGAAAGTACCAGTTTGGAAGCGAGCAGGTGATAGTCCTTGTTAGTCAAGCTATGAGCCGTTTGGCTTTGTGCATTCATCCCCACTTCCTGGTATTGCTCTTTGGTAACATCGTTCTGGTATTCCTTCGACCATAGCCAATCTGTATTGAAATCGATGCAGAGCTTACCAATCTTTCCTACATAGTAAATATTGCTTGAAAGATTATTCTTCTGCCAAAAGAAATCAGCATGACTATCAGAATTTTCAGACAATTCTTCGTTTTGCAATATAGAAGAACTCATATCGCCGTTCCATGTTTGCTTAGGATTTCTAAGAAAACCAAAGTTGGCACCTATAGAGTTGTTGGCATCCAACTGGTAGCTGGCATCCAAGCGAAAGTTCATGGCTTCGATAATACCTACTTGTCTTATCTCACTTTTCTGGTTCCAAGTCTTGTCAAGATAAGTCTTCTGCTGAAAGTCTTTATTGTCTGGCTGGTATTGTCTTGCTCCAAAGGCGTATGCGCCTAACTCTAATCCATTCTTGCGATAGTTCATATTCAATTGGCCAAATCCACCGAAGTTTTTCTTCTCATCATATTCACCAGTAGTCTTCGCATCGAATCCGAAACCCTCGCCCTGTATCTTCTTAGTTGTGATACGGATGACCGCCTTGGTGCTGGCAGCGTAACGGGCACCAGGGTTAGTGATGACTTCCACCGACTTGATGTTGTCGGAATGCAAACGATCCAGCTCGCTCTTGTCTCTCATCTGTCGTCCATTGATATAGATAACAGGCTCACCGCGTCCGAATACCTTGATGCTGCCATTCTGGGCAGAAACGTTAGGGATGCGGTCGAGCAGGTTCTCCATAGTACCTGCCTTCTCAAGTACGGATCCGACAACGGTTGTCGTCATTCCGCCATTCTTCAGGATAGTCTTAGGCAGGGATGACTTCACGACAACTTCGCCGAGCATCTTACTGTCTTCTTCCATCTTGATAATGCCCATATTCTCACCTGTGCAATCCTTGCAGATTGTCTTATAACCTACGGAGGTCACCTTGATGATTCCGCCGTTGCAGGAAGAGTCGATGGCAAAGCTGCCATCCTCTCCACTCACTGCGCCCTTGACGAAAGCCGAGTCTGTTCTATTCAATAATACTACATTGGCAAACGCCAAAGGTTCTCCCTTGGTATTCATCACCTTGCCGGTGATATTCTGCGCCATCATCGGAGTCATAGCCGAGAGGCACAACGCTGTGGTAAAAATTACTTTTTCCTTCATATTGCTACAGTTTTGCTTGATTTTTTATTTTTCTGCTGCAAAAGTATAGCTTTATAGGAAAAAGCCTTTGACACAAAAGTGTATTTCTCAAGAGTGCGGTTTAAGAATTACACTTTTGTGTATAAAAAGAAAGGATAAATAGCGTTTGGTGATAGATTTTTGATGAATTTACCTTATTTTTCCATCACCAAATCAGCGAGCACGATGGCGGATTCCTTCTCATCCCTCGGTGCATCCTTTGACTTCCATGCCACGATGAAGCGGATTCGGGCAGCGGTTACCTTGTAGCCTTTCAACTCCCATTTGCCTAGTTTCTCTTTCATCTTGATGGAGAGCTGGGCTATGTCTCTGCCTGTTGATGGGAGACAGAGGCAATGGTCGTGATAGGTTAGCGGCATACCGCTTCTCAAGGAAAGAATAGCGTCCTTGTGAGGCTTGGAGAAGCCCAGGTTTACATCCTTGTGTGAGAGCTGAAGCACTATTTCGTTGGGCTCATCGTAGGCTTGGGCATCATAGAGATGCTGGGCACTTTTCAGACTGTCGAAGAGATTGCCGTTGGTGTGGATGGTTAGTGTACGCTTGGCACGGGTCATGCCCACATAGTATCGGCGCAGTATGTCATCGGTAGGATGCTCGGGATGGGTAATGAGCATCAGTACATGGTCGAACTCATGGCCTTTTGCCTTGTGGATGGTGCTGACCACGATGTCTGATTTCGATATATCGCAGAAGTCTTCTACTGATGATTCGAACACGAACTCCCTCAGGTCGCTGTAGTACTTGGCACGATTGGTCTGCTCAAATATCTGAAGGCTGCGGCGCAGATATGGCAAAGCCTGGCTGCTGGCATACTTTTGGACTGTCTGCTGCTTGGCTGCTTCCCAAATATCATCAGGGATGATAGGGGATTTCGTTTCCTTGATGCCTTGGTCTATCTTCTTCAAGAAGTATCTTACCTCTGCCAGATTCCAGAAGCGCAAGCCGTCCATTGATTGCACCAGCTTGGCCCTGATACCATGACTGTGAAGAAGAGCCAGCATGATGACAGCCTCCTCATTGGTCTGCGTGAGGATACTGATGGTTTCGTTCTTCTTGTGGGAAGAAGCATCGGCTTCTTTTGAAGCGTTACTTCTTAGTAGTCGCGTAACATCTTCTAGGATAGGCTGATACATATAAACCTTTTTCTCCAGAATCTCGTATGGATGCTTCACGATTCTTACCTCTCCATCTTCTTGACTCATGGAGATGATAGGGGTAGATTTGATTCGTTGGCGGATGTTGCGGGCAAAGTCGTTGGCAGTATCCACGATGTGGCGAAGGCTGCGGTAATTCTCGGTCATCTCGATGAAACGGCTGTGTTCTGTCTGGGTCAGTTCATAGAGATACCGCGAGTTGGAACCCCTAAACTCATAGATGTTCTGGTCATCATCGCCTACAGCTATCACCCTCATCTCTTCGTTGGTTTTCATCAGAGCAGAGACAAGGGCATAGTCATCCTTGCTCATGTCTTGTGCCTCGTCAATAACGAGTACGGTCTTGCTGATGCGATTGGGCTCCACTTCTCCATTGTTGATCATTTCGGCGGCTTGCTTAACCACATCTCCTGCCTCATCCAGATTGCCAACTCTGCCCAGCAGGTCAAAGCAGTAGGAATGGAAGGTCTTGATCTCTACGAAATGGGCGGCATTGCCGATGAGTTGCATCAGTCGCTGCTTGAACTCGGTAGCGGCTGCACGCGAGAAAGTGAGCATCAGGAGTTGTTCGTGCTTTACATCTTCCAAAAGCAGGAGAGAGGCAAGCTTATGTACGAGCACACGTGTCTTGCCGCTGCCAGGACCGGCAGCGACTACGATGCAGCGGGACTCGTGGTCGTCGATGATTTCCTTCTGTCGCTTGGAGAGCATTCCGAAGAGTTGCTTATACTTCGAAGGTGTTACGTTGCGCTCTATCTCAGTCTCCCGGTTGCCCTTGAAGTACTTTGAGATGAAGCGTTGGTAGTCCATCTGGAAGTAATCCTGCACATATTGCAGGGCGGCGTCGTAATCCCTTACCATCTGGTTGGCATATTCGCCCACGATGTGAATCTGCTGAATCTTCTGCTTGTAGAATTCGTTGAGCATGCGATAATCCTCCTGTTTATAGCGCAGGCGAAGTTCCTTGGTGCGCTTAATCGCCATTGCATTGTAGAGTACCAGGAATCCTCCTTCCAGCTTCATGGCTCCTATCTTGGAGAGATAGAGCAAGGCTTCCTCCACGTCCTCCAACTGCGGGGAAGAGAAGTCGGAGAAGAGTGACTGGCTGCAGGATTTCAGATCGTTCAGAAGTTCAACTACCGAGAATTGAAGAGGCTTCTCTTTTGAATCTACAGAAGAGCTATTGTTGCTCTCTTCTGTTACAGTTTTACTTATTTCCTCAGCCAGGCTGTATAGTCTTTCGATGATGAATCGGCAAACCTCAATTCGTCTTTCGAATCGCTTGATGATGGTCTCTATATCCTTGTCTCTTGTCACGATAAGATTGCGGACGCCGTCTTCCTTCTTGTGCGCATATCCCTTCACTGCCAGGAAGTATAGCAGTGTGCGGATTTTCTTTTCGGTTGAAGTGTTGATGCCGTCGTGTACGGCATTGTCATTGAGTTGTTTGTATGTGATATGCAGCGATTCATCCGGGATATGTTCCAGAATGTATCTTTCCAGTTTGGCGAAGTTCTCCAGCATCTGCTGAGGCTTGCGTTGCTTGTCGCTGATGTCTTGCAGATAGGCTGATATGTCACGGGTATCGGCAAGGATGCCTTCCTGTCGCATTCGGTCAACGGAGGAGATGACGTCTCGCTTGCTGAGTCCTAGGATGTCGGCGAGGTAATCGATGCGGGATTCAGCCTCGCTATCCTGTGCCTTGGCTATATGCTTCTGGGTGATGAGCGACTTGATGATGCGGATGGCATTCTTCATCTCATCTTCAGAGAACAGGGGTGATTCGGTGAGGCGCAGTCTTGCCTCGTCCATGTTCTTGACGGTGATACCTGTGGCATAGACATGCGGAATGTTGTTGCCACGCTCTATGTATCCGCTCTGTTCTAGAGCAGAAAGGGCGGTGCGAACACGGGTTTCTATGTCGGATACCGAGTCATCCCAACCGGCTTGGCGGGCTATCTCCAGCGCCGAACAGCTTACGTGTGGGCGCTGCTTGGTAAAATCCTTAACGGCTTTCCATATCTGTTGTATCTCACTGATGCTCAGTTTGGTTTGGTTGAGTAGGATGAAGTGCTTATCTAAGTCCTCATCGCTATAGAGTACATAGCATTTGGCATTGAGGTGTGGATCTCTTCCTGCACGTCCAGCCTCCTGTACATAGTTTTCTAGAGAGTCGGAGATGTCGTAGTGGATAACCAGCCCCACATCGCTCTTATCTACTCCCATGCCGAAGGCGGAGGTGGCAACGATGATTCTTACCTTATCGCTCATGAAGGCATCCTGATTGTGTATCTTCTCATCGGCATCCATCTTGCCATTATAGGGCAGGGCGGATATACCGTCACGGGTCAGTTTCTGGGCGAGTTCACGGGTGCGCTTGGTGCGGGATACGTAGATGATGGTAGGGCAATCTGCCTGTTCCACCAGTGAACGCAGTAGATTGTATTTGTTGCCGTCACTATCTACGTGGATAACGGAATAGTGCAGGTTGGTACGTGAGGCTGATGAGGCGAAGAGCTGGAGGTCGGTGCCCAGCCAATGCTTGAAATAGTCGCAGATGTCCTGCACCACCTTCTGTTTTGCAGTGGCGGTGAAGCAAGATACGGGTATCAGGGTTTGACCATGGTTGCGGGCCATTGCATCCTTGCCAAACTTACGTTCCTGGTATTCCTTGATAAACTTGCCGATGTATAGGTAATCCACCCGGAAGTCTTGTCCCCATGCAGAGAAGCAGTGAGCTTCATCAATGACGAATCTCACCACATGCCGTGCCATCAGGATGCGCTCGATGGTTTTGGAGCGCAACATCTCTGGTGCAATATATAATAAGGTGGCATCTCCGCTCTGCACTCGTTCGATGGCTAGGGAGCGGGAGATAGGGTCGAGGAGACCGTTGATGGTTACGGCATCGGTGAAACCACGGTCTGCGAGGTTATCTACCTGGTCTTTCATCAATGATTGCAGAGGCGAGATAACCACAGTGAGTCCATGTATGGTTCTGCCATCCATCAGGGCTGGCAACTGGAAGGTGAGCGATTTGCCGCCACCCGTAGGAAATATCGCCAATAATGACTTGCCATCTACTGCTGCCTGCGATGCCTGTTCCTGCAGCGGTTCGCCGTCATAGGTACGGAAGGCATCATAGCCGAAGAGTTGTTTCAGGTTGTGATGAATGTCGAGCATGCGGTTGCAATACTCGCAGCCATCGGTGCATTGGGTATGGCAAAGCATATAGATGATATGTTCTACTTCGGGATAATGGAAGAGTACCCAACCTGGGGTTACAGATTGGTAATCGTCTGTGCCTATGAGAGCCAAGGCGTATGCCAAGCCGCAAGGAGACTGGGCTGCAAGAGCCGGAATGTCGGCATGGGCGCAAATATGATTCTTGTATTCAGAAAGAATGAATTCTGAAACGTCTCTGATTGCATCATCCTTTTCGATGGCTCCCACATACATCAGAAATCCTCTGAATTCCTCTTCATTCTGGAGCAGCAAGGTGAAGATTTTCCTCCTCCTTTCTGATAATTGATTCCATGCAGCGATTTCGTCCATCAAAAGCTCCTTGGCTTTCTCGCAGTCGTTGACAGGATTATTCATCTGCTCGCTCATTAGTTTGTCGTCCTTTACCAAATGATGGTAAGGGCGCTTGGGGAAGAGGAGCGGGGAGAGATAGAGGGTATCTATCAGTATGCCGTTGAGTTGGAGATAGCGGGCATCGTGATGAATGAGGTTATGACCGCAGATATAGTCAACCTTTCCTTCTTGCAGGAACTTGTTCAGTGCCGTCTGTGATGCTTGGTGAAAGTTGGCTCCGTCATAACGCAATGCTCCGATGTCATGTATTTTATGGTCTTTCAGTCCCACTTCGGTATCCACGAAGGCAATGTTCCTGCTTCTGGCATCTTCCTTCTTGATGTCAGAGCTTACGGTGAGATTGTTTTTCCTTCCAAAGAGGCGACTGAATATTGACATAATCTTCGATGTTTATATTTACACCGCAAATGTACAATTATTATTTGATATATGCAAATAATCAAGTGCTTTTATCTTCTTTGAAAGCTGTTTTTATACAATTCCAAGAGGCTTACGAGGATATCTTCAAGGCAGATTAATATGCACCTAAAACCTTCCAGTCGTCTATGAGTTTGAACAGTCGGGGCATGGCTGGCTTGTAACTGTCGGGATAGGTGAGGGAATAAACGAAGAGTATTCTGCCACTTTTGATGAATTTATCATAATGACTGTAGCCATCTACTCTTACTCCGTTTTCATAGACAGGACCGGAGAGGATGAATGCTTTATTCGATGCCTGCATCGTCCGCTCCGAATGAAGCTTCTGGGCTAGAGAATCGGCACAAGCCTGAAGGGTGTTGCTATAGTTGGGGGTAACGTAACTCTCCAGGATGATGTTGGCATGATTGGTGAATGAGAAGCGGGCATAGCCCTGGTATCCCGATAACGAAGTATCCTCCTGTTGGAAGAAGCAAGGATATTTGATAACGTAGCCGAAGTCAGGATCATTGTATTCCTTCATGGGCGCCATCTCTACTTTGGTCTTGAAATCCGCCATCGGTGTATGCTTCTCTTTTGTAACCTCATGTTGATAGTTGATGATGAAGTTTATCATCATCAGCAAGACAACTGCTATCAAAAAAATCTTCTTCATATCTTTGCCACTTTTATATTTTAGCTGCAAAGGTATGAAGAAGATGGGAAACTGCCAAATAATAAGTATGACATTTGACTGACATTTCTGAACTTATCTGATAATCAGTCGATAAGACTTGCCTCTTTCCGACTCAATCATGAGGTTGCTATTCTGCTCAATCACCGGTTTTATACGGCGAATCAAGGTATAGAGCGTTTCGCTGGCATCCGGTTTCTTGGGCCAAAGAGCATCACAAATCTCCTGTTTGGAGAGTTGATGATGCGTATTGTTGAAGAAGAGTTGCATCAGTTGGTGCTGCATCGGAGTAAACTTGATGGCTTGTCCGCTTTCCTGATTGTAGAAGGAATCCTCGTCTTGAGAATAGCACATGGTGCCGAACATATCGGCCTCATGATTCCAGGGTTGTTTTCTGCGATGATAGTATAGCGATGCAATTGCCCAAATCATAGCCATGAGGGTAAGCGTCAAAGATGTCCGCTGGTTGCTCATACTCAAAACATCTGCCATCGAACAGTTGGCATAACTTTGGATAGAATGCTCGTTGAGGAGCATCTCTTTGCTGCTGAGCAGGTTGGCGCTATTTACCAGCTGGAAATTGTTCTTGCCTCTTCTTCTGTCTTCCATCACATAGCAGAGATTACTGGTCGACTTCAGCAGGTCGATGCTGAGATGTGAGCGGTAGCTCTGGATGGTATCAGGCGTAATCCATTGATATTTATTTTCCTGAAGAGTCAGAGCCAAAGCTTTGTTCATATCTTGTACAATGGCATACTGTGCCTTGCGGTAGTTGCTTACGCTGGAGAATGCCGCAGACATCACAAGGATGGCGAAGATGAGGATGGAATGATATGCTTTCAGTTTCATATTATCTATTCTGTTTAAATGATATACTGTTTAAAGATTCAAATGCAAAAGTACAGAAATTCTATGAAAGATGGTATAAAACTAGATATAATATTCGTTAATTGATAAATGTCAGACTCATGTCAGCCATATTTTTCGCTTCGGTCTTCTCTTTTTGATACCTTTGCAGCAGAAAACAAGTTTTAGAAAAAGTATATGATGACAATGAAGAAAAGTAAATTGTTAACAGCTATGCTGATGTTGTGGGCATTGATCTCTTGTGCAGAAATACGTGCCCAGGAGATCCAGAAGGTATCGAATGATTCTATAGCCTTGCAAGAGGTTGTTGTGAAGGCGGCACGAGTAGTCAACAAGGAAGATGGCAAGTTGATATTCCCAAGCGATATTCAGAAGCAGCGTTCTTTTTCTGGTTTTTCGCTTTTAGGAAAGTTGGCTTTGCCTCATATCAGGGTTGATGAGGCTGGCCGTTCTATTTCTGCTACCGATCATAAGGGAGAAGTGCAGATTCGTATCAATGGCATTCTCGCCAATATACATGACGTGCAGATGCTGGATGTAGCTTCTATTATGAGTGTAGATTATATCGACAGTCCTGGCGTAAGATATGGAAAGAATATTGCATACGTGATAGATATTCATACCCGCAGGGCTTCATCGGGTGGCAGTTTGGGCTTCAACTTGACCAATGCGCTAACTACCAAGCTCGGTTCGAACGATGTCTATGCATCTGTCAATAGGGGCAAGAGCCAATTGAATATTTTATATGAGCAGACTTATGTGGATAATAAGGCATCCGAATATAATGAGGATGCTCAATATCTTCTACATGATGGTTCTGAGTATCAGATATCTCGAAAAATCATGAATGGGGCAACTCAAAATTATGATAATACATTGCAGTTGAAGTATAATCTGGCTGATTCTGCTTTATATGTATTCCAGACAACGCTTACCACGGATTTCAGCAATCAGCCTTATACATCGAATGAGATGTGGTTTTCTGAATCTGGAAAGCCTGCGTATCCTGTTTACAGAACCAGCAAGGGTAGGGATTTTACTCCTGCTCTCGATTTGTATTTCTATCATCAGTTGGGCAAGCATCAGTCTTTGTCGGCAGATGTTTTGGGTACTTATATCCACACCAAAGGAGCCTATTATGAAGGTGAGGGCGAACCCTATCAATATCAGGTAGATGGAAAGACCTATTCGCTCATAGCCGAGGCTATCTATGAAAACCGGTTGAAACCCTTTACTTTTTCTGCAGGAACCAACTTGAACTGGAAATATATGGATAATCAGTATTTGGGTGATGTGGTTAGCGAGAATGGTATCCGTTCATTGGGTATTTATGGTTTTGCACAAATCAAGGGAAGTTTGGGACAATTCAAGGAAGGAACATCCCGTTTAACTTATGTGGCTGGCTTCGGGTTGAGTAATCAGTCTTATCGACAGGGAGATGAGGAATTTAGTTTTTGGCTTTGTCGTCCGAAACTCACATTGGCTTATTCCTTGACATCTTCGTTTCAGATCCGCTTGGGAAGTGAATTATCACAGCATATTTCGCAGATAGCTATGATTTCGGATACCCGTATTCGAAAGAACAGTATGGAATGGACTGTGGGTAATCCTTCGCTTAAGCCTAGCAGTAGATATGAGAACTGGGTGGTATTCTCTTTCAGTAAACCAAGGATAAATACTGATTTTACCTTGAATTATCGCATCAATCGTCATTGTGATTTGGCGAAATACACCCGCACGGAAAATGATCAGTTTCTTTATTCCCAGACGAATCAGCCCCATTGTAATATGTTGTATCTTACGAATGATACCCGGTTTGACATTATCCCCGACCACCTTATATTCTCTGTGAATGCAGGTATTTACCGTTTTTTCAATAAGGGCGATGAGTACAGTCATTGTTATACCGCTTATAATTATAGTGGAACATTACAGGGATATTGGGGAAAATGGACTGTGATGCTGTATGCTGATAATGGTTGGAACTTTATGGAGGGAGAGAACATCGGGCATAATCCTCCTTCATTGGCAACCTCAGCCAGTTATCATATAGGTGATTTCGATTTTACGCTCTATATGCATAATCCGTTTATGGCTCATCCGAAATCCTATTCTGCAGAAATCGTCAACGCATTACTCCGTAAGCAGGTTCGTGGTTATGACAATTCGGGAGGTAATTTGCTCCGTATCGGTGTTGCCTGGAATATCAATCGGGGAAAGGAATACCGTAAGATACAGCGAAATATCAACAATGAGGAGCGAGAAACGGGTATCTTGAAATAGTTGGCTTTGCTTTCTATATGGGTTGCATTGGCAACAGCCGGATTTATTTCTTCCCTTTATTGATGATATAAATTCCGGCAGTAGCCAATGCGCCTGCTATCAGATACTTCCAGTAGAAGGTTTCGTCAAGACAGAGACAGGAGGTGATGGCTCCTACTACGGGGATGAGCGAATTGTATATCGCAACCTTTCCTACGGGATTGCAGCTCAATAGTTTATTGTAGAGAGCGAAACTGATGGTTGAGATGGCAATGAGCAGCAGAAGGATGGTGATGCCCCAGAGGCTGATGACTGGCAGATAGCCACCCATTAACAATGCAGGAATCACCAGCAAGGCTCCACCGATACTCAGCGAATAACCGGTTCCTACGAAAACATCCACTCTCTTGCTCAATCCTCGGGTCAGCAGGGAAGCACTGGCTCCACACAGGGCGTTGAGGATAATCATACCATCGCCCAGGAAAGTGAAACTACCGCTTTCCTTTCCGCCAAGGTTCAAGGCTAGGATGCCTAGGAATCCGATGATGCAGCCCAATGCCTTTTGCCACGTCATCCTGTCGCTCTTGAAGAAGATACAGGCAAGGATAACCACCGTGAAGACGCTCATAGAATTGAGTATCGCCGAACGTGCTCCTGCATTATGCGAGAGTCCGAAATAGAAGAAGGCATAATGAAGGGTGGTGTTGAGGAGTGCATAGAGGAGAAGAAACCAGACATTCTCTTGAACAGCTTTCTTCTTGAATCCGAATTTACGATGCGAGCTTCTGGCGATGGCAAGGATGATGATACCGGAGATGAAGAAGCGGATGCCGGCAAAAAGCATCTTGCTTCCGGTCATGTCTGCTGTAATCTGATATTCCTCCATTCCCATTTTTATCAATGGGTAAGCCCATCCCCACGAGATAGCAGCCGTAAGGGCGAACAGGCTTACCCATACCGGTCGCTGAAATATACTGAGTGTATTTGTTTCTTTCTTTTCCATTATAATTTAATTGGTATTCCCTTGCTTCTGTGTTTGCTAAATGGCAATCTACAAGTCCCCCAGATGCCTTTCTATCGGAATACCTCGGTTCTTGTCCTTGTCATCCTTGTTGATGTCTATCCAGTTGCGCAGGGTATCCATGGCGATGCGGGTGGCATGGCGAAGCTGATCGCCATCCTTCAGTCTGCCCACGATGATGCTGGAGAAGATGTCGCCGGTGCCCGGGAACTGAACGGGGATTTCTTCGTAGGGCAGGAGGAAATACTCTTTTGTAAGATGATTGAAACCTACTACGGCATGCTGACCCTCTACGATGCACGAGGTGATGAGTACGGAGTGGGAACCGATGGCTCTCAGTTTATCTATCAGTTCATAGGCATCCTTCTCCGAGATTCCCTCTTCCTTGTATTCCGAATCCGTCAGCAGACAAGCCTCGGTATAGTTGGGAAAACAGAGATGCGATACGCTCAGCATCTCCTTCATGCATCTCACGGTACTCTCACTGGCTCCACCATAGAGCTTGCCGTAATCGCCCATCACGGGATCCACATAGATGTCGGTGCCCAGTGCTGCCTGTTCTCTGCAATAACGTGCCACCAGCTTAGCCTGACGCTCCGAAGCCATGAAACCCGTGGTGATGGCATCAAAATGAATGCCCAGTTCGTTCCACTTCTGTAAGGCTTCCTCGATATACGAAGTGCATTCCAGAATGGCATACTTGCCGTATGGGAAGGTGTTACTGATGAGCATGGTGGGCAGATTGAACACATCGAGTCCCATATAAGAGAGGATAGGCATCTGAACAGCGGCAGATACCTTTCCGTAGCCACACATGTCGCTGATAATAAGGATATTACTTTTCGCTTTCATTCTTTCTTTTTTCTACTTGCTTTTCTTTCTTATCCTGATTATCTCTTAATAGCTGGCTGTACACTTGATGCCCAGTGCCTCTACACGGTCCTTGATGGCATCGAGAACTTCCTTTGGTGCCTTTTCCAGCAACTTGTCTGGTGTTTCACGGGCGATGGTATAAACCATTACCTGCTGAGGCTGGATGTCTTTCACTGCCTCCAGCCAAGGAGCTACGAAATGCTCGCTGGTATTGTCCAAACCGTCACCTCTCAGGAACATGGTCTGGATGATGACGTGCCCCTTGAACATCTTCAGATATTTGATTACATCCTTCACGTCGTAGTTAGGCTGCTGAGGGCGGTCCAGCTTCTTGATGTAATCCATATCCACAGTATCCAGTTTCAGGATGTTGTTATCCACGAGCATCAGCGCCTCTCTCACTTCCTCCTTATATATATAGGTGGCGTTGCTGAGTACGGATACTTGTGCTTCAGGGAAATATTTCTTGCAGAGTTCCATCGTATCTTCCACGATTCCCTTGAAGTCAGGGTGTCCCGTAGGTTCACCGTTTCCTGCGAAGGTGATGTCGTCCAGAGGCTGGTTGTTGTCGTGGCGTTCTTTCAGAACCTTCTCCAATCCTTCTCTTACCTCCTCGCGGGTAGGGCGCTTCTTCTTAGGACGGAAGTCAGCGTTGAATCCGCATTCGCAATAAACGCAGTCGAATGAACAGACCTTGCCATCAGATGGCATGAGGTTGATGCCCAGTGAAACTCCCAGACGACGGGAGTTTACCGGACCGAATATCGGTGATGGATAAATAATCGTTGACATAATCTTATTCTCCTTTATCTAATCTATTCTTTATTTTATCTTGGTAATACCTATTTTATACCAATCTTATTTACTTGTTTGTAATTTGGTGGGCAAAAGTACTAAAAAATGTTGGAATGAACAAATAAATCAACTGAAAATCGATTTATCCTTACCATTTGTCTTCTATCTCCGATAGATTGTGTACTTTTGCATTCCAATCCGGGGAGAATCTTGGTGATTTCGATTCGGATTTAAAGAAAAAAACAAAAAAGTTGATGTTTTGCTTAGTTTTTCGCTTGGCTCAACTGTATAGATAGTATATGAACAGAAAAAAGGACATAGAACAATTATTCCGTCAGCATTATGCGAAGATGTACAATCTGGCCAGATGCATTCTTTCGGATGATGACGAGAGCAAGGATGTGGTGAGCGAAGTATTCGCCCAGATTCTTGCCGATGATGTGGTTCTGGTGCCTGGGAGTGAGGACGGTTACTTGATGCGGAGCGTACGCAACCGCTGTCTCAACCTGATAGCTCATAAGAGTGTGAAGGAAAGGGTGGCGAAGCTGCTGCTGGATGATGCCGATGTGATTCTCTCAGAAGAGACCGACGAGCGACTCGACCGGCTGATGCTTCTCATCGAAGACCTGGAACCGCCTATCCGGCAACTCATTTTCCGTCTGCGCTATCTTCAGGAGAAATCTTATCAGGAGGTGGCTGATGAAGTGGGAGTGAGCAAGGTGACGGTATTCAACCATCTCTCGAAGGCGATGGACTGGATTAAGAAACAATTTAAATGAGCAAGACAATGACAAACATGAGTAAAGAAGAAAAGCGGATGATGCTCTTTGACATGCAGGAGCATCCCGAGAAATATACCGACGAGCAGGTGGAGCGCCTACTTGACGATGAGGAAGTGAAGGAGTTCTTCCATGAACTGGCGATGGCGAGAATGGCTGGCAAGAAAGCCAATCCGAAGGAGGTGGATGTGGATGGGGCTTGGAAGGAATTTGTTCAGGCACATCACGAGGATAAGATGGAGATAGATGCCGGCAAATCTAAGGGCGTTTATCGCAACCGGATGAAGATTGCTGCATCCATCGTTGGCATCATCTTCCTTTCGGGGGTAGCCTTGGCTGCGATTCACAATGGCTGGTTGGGGTTCTCGGCTTCTGATCAGGCAGCGGATAACAAGGCTGTGACAGAACAGCTGGCAACAACCCAGGCGCTGACGAACGACAGTCTTCGTGCTGCAACAGCAGAGAACAAGGATTCTCTTGATATGAAGCCGGTGGTGTTTGATGATGCTGAATTGGGAACCATTCTGGCTCAACTATCCGGATTCTATCATGTCAAGGTGGAGTATGTGGATGCCGGTGCCCAGCACATCCGGCTCTTCTTCAACTGGAACAAGACGAAGACATTAGAGCAGAACCTGGAGATTTTGAATGCTTTCGACCGCATACAGATAGAGTATATTGACGGAACATTGATGGTGAAATAAGATAGGAGGATATATTTATGAGAGATTTTTGGAAACCAATGCCCGTTAGCGGCAAGCTTATCAGAGAGCTTCTTCTTCTCTTCCTGTTGCTTTTGGTTCAGCAGTCTTATGCCCAGCGCATCACCCGACAATATAATAATGTGTCGTTCTCTGCGGCGTTGAAGGATTTGAACGCCCGCCAGCATAAGTACACCATCAACTTCGTGTATGATGAGCTGGAGGATTTCAGGGTAACCAAGAGCATCAGAAACCAGAGTGTTCCCGATGCCATCATGCAACTGATAGGATTCTATCCCATCAGAATGACGCAGGTGGAGGATAATATCATGGTGGAGTGTGCGCAGAAGACAACCCTTCGTTATAAGGGACGTATTATAGATGAGAGTGGCAATGCTGCCGAATATGCAAATATAACCTTGTTGTCGCCCATTGATTCTACAATCGTAGGGCATGGTGTGAGCAATGAGAATGGAAGTTTTGTCATTCCTTGTAATTCCCGGAAGGTGTTAGCCCGTATCACATACGTTGGTTATAAGACTATCAGCCGTATATACAGCAATCCGGAAATGGGAATCATCAAATTGCAGCCCGAAACGATGATTATCAAGGGAGTTGTAGTGAAGGGTGAAAGACCTCAGTATAAAATGTCGCCTGGAGGAGTGGAGGTTGCCGTAGAGCATACCTTGCTTTCTAAAATGGCAAACACTTTTGATGTCCTGAACCTGTTGCCACGTGTCTCTGTTGATGGACAAAAGATATCCGTGTTTGGAAAAGGCACACCGATTGTCTATATCAACAACAAGCGTGTGAATGACAATAATGAGATTGTAAACATCACTCCCGACAATATCAAGTCGATTTCCGTGATTACAAGTCCAGGTTCAGAATATGATGCCGAGGTGGAGTCGGTAATTCGTATCCGTACCAAAGAGCGCCGTGCCAATGGGTTCAGTTTACGCGCGGATGCTTTGGGTAAATACAACAAATGGATATCTGATTACGAGCTTATCAACGCCCGGTATCAGACCAGAAAATTCGAGATAGCCAATAGCTTATGGACGAGGGACTATCATGTTGGTGAGGATAATCATCTGAACACCGATATCAATTTGCCCGACAAACATTATCACAACGACCAGCATTTTAATTTGGATACCAACAACCGCTTCTTGTCGGAATATCTCTCAGCCGACTGTTCGCTCAACGACAGCAACTCTATCGGTGGCTCTTATCGATACTATGGCATGTTGAATGGCAGGACGAATAGTGCTAGCCAACAGGATGTATTTCTGAATGGTGTGGCACAGGGTAGCATTGGGCAGAATAAGGTTGCAAAGCCTCACCTTGGTTCACATGAGGCAGAAATTTATTATGTGGGAAAGATAGGACAGGTAGGTATCGATTTCAATGCCACATACTATACGGTCAATAACAGACGTAGTGACGAGAGTATTGAAAGCAGCAAGGAGTTGGGCAATCAGGAGGTACACTCAAGCAATCGTCAGAATAGCGATATGTGGGCAGGCAAGTTGGTTGTGAATATTCCTCTGTGGAAAGGAAATGTTTCTTTAGGAACAGAGCTGTCGAAGACCGACTCTCATGGAACGTTCCTGAATGAAGAGCAGTTGGTGCCATCTACAGAGACGGATATCCATGAAAGAAATGTTGCTGGCTTTGCACAATATGGACTGTCCCTCAGCAAGTGGACCATTGGTCTTGGTGTGCGTTACGAGAATATCATTCGCGACTATTTCTCTGGTGGAGTCAAGCAGGATGATGTGAGCAGAAGATACAGCAACTTCTTTCCTAACCTCAGCATATCATGGAACAAAGGTAACTGGAATTGGCAGTTGAATGTCAACGAGAAAATAAATCGTCCAAGTTATCGACAGTTAGGCAACTTTATGCAGTTTGACAACCGTTTCCTTTATGAAGGCGGAAATCCTACCTTGCAACCGGAGAAGGTGTTCAATGTTGAGGCAATGATGACATATAAGTGGCTGAATGTTTCCACAGGGTATAAATATCTGATGGATGTGATAGAGTGGACCAAGTATATCTATCCTGGAAAGGAATTTGCTTATAGTACGTCGTTGAATTTCGACCATAAGCAGCTGCTTTATGCTTCTGTCAATGTTTCGCCAAAGCTTGGCATCTTCCGTCCTACGTGGGGATTCTATTATAAACAGCAGTTCTTCGATACCAGGAAGTATGGTGCCAGCAAGGCATTAAGCAGACCTTTGCTGTTGTGCTTGCTCGACAATAATTTCGCTCTTTCAGAAACCATGAACGTGGCTATCAGCCTGAATGCAGCAACACCCAATGCAGATGGATTTCTTATGAGGAAGAGTAATTACAGCGTCGATCTGCGGTTCGACAAGTCGTTTGCCAAGCGCACATGGATCATTTATCTTTCTGCAAATGACATCTTCAAGACTACAAAGGAACGTTGGACGATGTACGGACTGGGAGCGGGTACCACAAAAGACTGCTACAACTATACTCGTAGCATCTCCTTGCAGGTTACGTATAATTTCAATGCTAAGCGCAGTAAGTATAAGGGTACGGGTGCTGGTAATGAAGAAAAGAGCCGCTTGTAGTTTTTGTTAGAAAGAAACTCTTTTAATAAACAATGAATATATGACAATCGGTCAAGCGAAGGCAAAACCTTATTGGTTTGCTCTTTGCTTGACCGATGTTTTTTACTTCTCTTCTGTTAGATACTCCTTTATTTGTTGTGCTCTAAGCGGTTTTTATCTCTACTTCGTTCTCTCATATACTAAGATTTTATCACGTTCTACTGATTCCTGTGCAAAAGGGAGTAAGGTTCCTTCTGATACCAAATCAACTTTTCTACCTAAGAGTTCTTCCAAATCACTCCACATGCCGAAGAATTTTAAACCAATTTTATTCGAAAGAGCAAGCTTTTATCTAGTTTTTTATTACCTTTGCATCGGTTTTTCCAAAAAAAATAGAAGAATTCTTCATTTTAGGGGTAATTGATTTCAGGAAAGCTTGTATATAAGAGTAGAAACAAGAAGAAAATGACGTGATGACAGAAGAAAATGAACAGCGGATGGAACGGCTGTTCCACGACCATTACGAGCAGATGTATCGCTTCGCCTTTGCCTTGCTTCATGATAATGAGGAGGCGATGGATGTTTTAGCAATCCGCTCTATGCTTCAATTTAATAGATATTTTTCCTCCGTTTCTTTGCCATCTCCATCTTTTTCCTTAATTTTGCAGCGGAAACTCTATAATAGATATTTTTAATAGCAAAAAGAATGAAGATGAAACAGAAAAAGATAAGAAAGATAGGCATCGCTTCGGCTCTGGGCCTGGTGGTGCTCGTGATGCTGGGACTGTATGGTGCCAGCAACTATATGCTCAATTATTCGCTCAACTATCCGAAGGAGGAGAGAATGACGGCTGAGCATTGGAAGAACAGAATGAAAAACGAGTGCCCCTGGATGATTGGCTGGATGGACTCTGTGTATCAGCACCATTGCGTGAAGGATACCTTTGTCACGATGCCGTCGGGCTACAAGGCACATGCCATCTATCTCTATGCACCGAAGACTACGGAAAAGACAGCCGTGGTGGTGCATGGCTATCAGGTGCGCTCCGAGGGAATGCTGCACATCGCCTATCTCTATAATCACGATATGGGGTATAATGTGCTACTGCCAGATCTGTATGGACATGGAGAGAGCGAGGGTGACCATATCCAGATGGGATGGAAGGATAGATGGGATGTGATCAGATGGTCGGAAATCGCCAATGAGATTTTTAAAGTGAAGAGTGAAGAACAAAGAGTGAAGAGTGAAGAACGAAGAGTGATGAATACCCTTCAGGTGATTCATGGTATTTCGATGGGTGCGGCAACCACGATGGCAGTATCGGGAGAGAAGACTCCCGATTACGTGAAGTGCTTTGTGGAGGATTGCGGCTATACCAGCGTGTGGGATGAGTTTTCCGCTCAGCTCAAAGACCAGTTTGGCTTGCCTGCCTTCCCGCTGATGAATACCACTTCTGCCCTTTGCCAGTATCGCTACGGCTGGTCGTTTGCCGAGGCGCAGCAGATAGAGCAGGTTCGCAAGAGCACCAAACCGATGCTCTTTATCCATGGCGATAAGGATGCCTTCGTGCCCTACGCCATGCTGCATCCCCTTTACGAGGCAAAGACGAAGGGCAGAAAAGCTATCTTCATCGCCAAAGGCTCCGTTCATGCTATGGCATATCGCGACCATCACGAGGAATACACCCGCATCGTGAAAGACTTTGTATCGAAAGAGGAATAGGCTATTCTCCGATATGTTGTCCCACCACATATCCCGTGGTCCAGGCTGCCTGCAGATTGAAGCCGCCGGTGATGGCATCAATGTCGAGCACTTCGCCGGCAAAGAAGAGGTGAGGGCATACCTTGCTCTCCAGGGTATGCAGGTCGATGTTGCTGAGGCTGATACCGCCGCAGGTAACAAACTCCTCCTTGAAGGCTCCCTTGCCGTTTACCTGATAGAGGTCGTTGGTGAGGGTTTCTATCAGCAGGTTGCAACCCTTCTTTCCCATTTCGCTCCATTTCTTTTCGGGTGCATATCCCATTTTCTGAATCAGGAAGAGCCAGAAGCGGGATGGGAGATTGTAAGGGCGGATGCTAGCTAGCTGCTTTTGCGGGTTGGCGATGATGATGCCCTGGATGTTCTCTTCCACCAGCGAGCGGTTGCTCTCGTGTACCCAGTTCACGGAAATTTTGATCTGATAGTTGTTCTCGTGCAGATGGCGGGCTGCATGGGATGAGAGTTTCAGCACGGCAGGACCGCTCATGCCCCAATGGGTGATGAGGAGCGGACCCTCAGCCTTCAGCTTGGTGCCCGGAATGCTGGTATATACAGGCTCTACCACCGTGCCCATCAGATTTTTGAAAGCCTTGTCGGCAATGTTGAAGGTGAAGAGCGATGGGATAGGCTGCTCTATCGCATGTCCTAAATCAGAGAGATGCTTGAAGTTCTCTATCTTCGGATGACCGCCCGTGGTGATGGCTACCCGGTGGAAGGCAATCTGCCTGATTTCGGAAACGGGATGAGAGACAGAAGATGCACCCGATAGATTTCCCTTTCCTTTTGAAATTTTGAAATCCAGGAGCAGGCGCTCATCCTCCAGTTCGGTGATGGCGGTGAGCTGATGATTGCATTGTATCTTCACGCCCAGTCGCTTGGTGGTATTCACCAGGCAGTTAATGATGCTGTGTGAATCCTGCGTTTGCGGAAACACACACTGGTCTTCCTGTGTAACCAGAGGCACGCCGTTCTCCTCAAACCAGTCGAAGGCATGCTGGTAGTCGAATCTCTTGAAGAGTCGTTTCATCAGTTTATGTCCGCGAGGGTACGCCTGTTTCAGGTCGGAAATCTCGTCAAAGGAATTGGTAAGATTGCATCTTCCTCCTCCCGTGATTTCCACCTTGGCGAGAACCTTCGAATTCTTCTCGAAAATCGTGATGTCGGCGTGAGGGAAGTTGCGCTTGGCCTCTATCGCCGCAAAGAATCCTGCGGCACCCCCACCAATAATTGCAATATGTAGTAATTGTGGCATATCGTATTTTTGGTTGATTAGGGTGCAAAGGTACTGCTTTTCTTTGATAAAAGAAAAAAAGTTCTCCTTTTTCTTTTGCAGATACGATAGATTTTTGTAACTTTGCGCAAAAATCATAGTATATCAAGTATCAAATAGATTTATGGCAAAAAGAGAATATGTTGAGGCCAACAAGCGTTGGCTGGAGGAAAAGGCAAAGGAGGAGGGCGTTATGGCGCTGCCTCGTGGTATATATTATAAGGTGTTGAAGCAGGGAGACCTGAAGGGAGCACAGCCTAGCCGACGCAGCATCGTGACGGCTCATTATACCGGTTGGACCATCAATGGCAAGAAGTTTGATTCCAGCCGTGGCGGTACGCCGTTCGCCATGCGATTGAGCGACCTGATAGATGGCTGGATTGTTGCCATGCAGCAGATGCACGTGGGCGACCAGTGGGAACTTTACATCCCTGCCGAGATGGGATACGGCAAGTTCTCACAGCCGGGCATCCCAGGCGGTTCTACCCTGATATTCGAAGTAGAACTGCTGGGTGTGGGATAACCCGGATACTTGAAATTATAAAGATCATTAAGATAAGAGAGTCTTGTCCGGCTATAGTCGGTTCAATTCATCTTCCGCACTGTTCATGCCGTTGTATCTTCCCTTGCGCTTGTTGAATTTCCAGGTTACGGTCAACTTGTAGCTCCATAGCTTGTAATCCTCAGTCTGGGAGAAGTCAACGGCATGCTCGTGGGTTCGCTCCTTGAAGAGCTGCTGATGGAAGAGGTCGTTGGCACTGAAGGCAACCTGTAATCTGCCGTCCATCCACGATTTGTTGGCACCAAGACTCCAGTTCTGAGTGGGGCTGAACTTCGTTTTGCCCACTTGTCCTCCGTTGTCAAAACTGTAGGAGAGCGACAGTTGATAGTCGTTTGGCAGCGTGAAGTAATTATCAAACGATGCATTCCAAGTTACTCCGTTGTAACTGATTAACTCTCCATGATCGTTTACGGAGAAGCGCTGGTAGGTGATGCTTGTATTTACATTCGGACGCCAGCAGCCGAAGACGTGACCCCAGTTGAGATATGCCATGTATTTCTGCATCTTGTTGAAGTTCATGAATGTACTCACGTATCTTACGGGCTTGTCCTCCGGCACTTCATGAATGTACATGATGGAGTGGTCGGTACGGGTGTATCTCAGCATTCCCATGAAATCTTTCCACTGCACGGAGTAGGTCAGACGATAGGTGTTGACAGGCTGCAGCTTCGGATTGCTGATCTGATACTGAAAGCGCGAGATATAGTAGATGTTCCCACTGAGCTGACTGAAAGAAGGTCGGGCGGTGGTAGTTCGGAAGCTGAGCGAGTGATGCCACGATGGTTCGTTGAGAGAGATACCGAACGATGGAAACCATTGGTCGTAATGACGCTCCATATTGTCGGGAGATTCCTCCGACAGATTGGTGTATCGGGATGTGAGATGCTCGTATCGGATGCCTGCCCACCAGGTCCATTTGCCAACTCCACCCTGATATTGCAGGTAAGCAGCCGTCTTGGTATCGTGGTTTTTGTATTCCGTAGTTCCAAGCATATCGGCAGAACTTTCGGTTTTACCCTTGCCTTCCATCAGGCTCCATTCGCCACCATAGTTGATGGAATGTTTGTCAGAGATGAGTTGCTTGACTTCGATTCTTCCACTATAGATATCGTAGTTGGAATTGGAACGGTTGAGGGTTTCCTGCATCTCGCTACCTTCTTTCTCCGTGATAGGCTGGCTGTCAGAATCCTTGTTCCTGGCATAGTCCAGATAAATCTGTGATGAGAGATGCTTCGACCATTTAGCCAGATGGAAGAGATTGAAGTGGTGGCTGCGCTGGTGTCCCCATTGCTGGCTCCCCGCATTAAAGTACTTCATTTCGCCATCCGCATCAGAAAGCTTCATCTCTCTATTTGTATCTTCTCCTGCTGGGTTAGGATAGCGATAGTACTGCTGCTGTTTCTCGCTTCTGCCGCCATTCAGCCAAAGCCCTTCCCATTGTATTCCCACTTCGTGCTGCTTGCTGATTAACCAGTCGAAGTTGAGTTCTGTAGCGTTATAATTTGCCTTGTTCTTGCCATAGCGGTCGGTTCCGAAGAGATATTCGCCATCTTTGGCTCTTACGAGCGCTTCCTGTGGCTGATGCACATTGTATCGGTTGTCAGTGTAGCCGTAAAATCCTGTGAGCGAAATTTTCTTCGTTACCCAACCCAGAGTCAATTCCTCGTGGTTGGTATTCACCTCGCTCAATTTATCATACACCTGCATCTTGCCGAATATACCCTCGTCTGTTCTTCTCGTCAGGATTCTCAGTACGGCTCCCGTCGTTGCATCATATTTTGCACCAGGAGTGGTAATGAGTTCTATTTCATCTATCAGCTTCACATCGAGATGAGAGAGTTCGGCAGAGGTAGCCTTCTTGTCGTTGAGATAGATGGTGGGTGCTCCCAGTCCGTTTACTTCCAGAGTTCCATCGGAGGTTTGTTTCATGCCGGGTATGTGCTTCAATACATCTTCCAGCGTTGGCTCCTTTGCCAAAGGAGTATTACGGACACGGGTAACCAGGGCATCGTTTCTCATCTTGTACATCGGGCGATGACCTGTTACGGTTACGGCTTGAATCTCGGCCTCCTTATCAGCTTTGATTGAATCTTTTTCCGTCTGTACTGAGTCTGCGGAAACTCCGGATGTCGGGAATTTCCCGTTTTGTGCTGTTGCACAGGTGGCGGTGGCTAGCATCGCACATATAACTGTTTCTTTCTTCATTTTCTTCCTTGCTTTTTGTTTTCGTCTGCAAAGGAACAGCTTTTCGGGCTCAAAATCGCAAATAATCATTACTGAAACATTACGCTGGCAAAATAATCTTGCTTCACCTTATTATATATAGTGAAATCTTCGTACCTTTGCACAGAAAAAAGAAAAAATGATATGAATAGAAGAATCAAACAAGTCTGGCTGCTCGCCATCCTTTCCTCTTTCCTGCTGATAGGCTTGCAGACCTATTGGCTATACAATAGCGTGACCTATTCGATGGGAGAGATGGGGAAGAAAAATGCCGAAAAGGCGGAACAGGCAATAGTCACTTATCAGACAAATATCGGAGCGGCGGTAAAAGAAAAATCACATATCGGTTATGTCGTTACGGCATATTTTTCAGACTACAAGCGTCCCGTTACAACGGTTTGCTCTCCGCTGGATACGGATACAATCATAGGTGGAGTGGTGTATAGCAAGCCGGGATTCAGCAACGTGATGCAGAAGAGAGATACTTTCGATTTGCGTGAGACGGATTCCAACAATTCTTTTGATTGTCTGAATACTTACATCACTTACCAGCTTACCCACTTTGACAAGGCGTATTTTGACCGTTTCATCAGTAGGAAACTGGGCAATGATTTCATCGGGGCAGAGATGAAGACAGGAAAGCATCGTCTGTGGCAGACAAGAATCGTAGAGTCTCCTACCTTGTTTCATCACGAAATGCTGGTAGAAGTGCCTTTCAATCCTATCCAGTATCAGTCGATGCAGATGAGGATGCAGGTGCCGATGCTGCCCATCCTGAAGGGAATGATGTGGCAGATGATAGGAAGTCTGCTGGTTACCATCATGCTTCTCCTGAGCATAGCTTATCTCATCAAGGTGATGCTCCTGCAGAAGAAGGTGGATAAGATGCGAAGCGACTTTGTGCATACGATGATTCACGAGCTGAAACGCCCCGTGCAGACGCTGAAGATGTGTGTATCTGTATTCTCTGCTCAAAAGACAGATGAGAAGGATGAGAATGCTCTCATCATGGAGACGGTTAGAGAGGAAAGCGATAACCTGACCGCCTATCTCGCCAAACTCCGGGAAGTAATCAGGGCAGAGGAACATATCCCGCTCCAGATAACGTCTTTCGATATCCATGCCGCCTTGCTGAATCTGGTGGCTGTGTATCGAAAGAACAGACAGAAGGAGGTGAATGTTTCGCTCGATTACCAGCGCACTTCCGACCTGATGATGGGAGATAGAGACCAGCTTCTGAATGTGGTCAGCAACCTGATGGAGAACTCGGTGAAGTATTCTGGAGACATAGTCAATATCCATGTTGCCTGCCGAGATACCGGGAAGGGGGAAGTCATGATTTCTGTATCAGATAATGGAATCGGAATTTCGCCCGACGAGCAGCAGAGAGTCTGGACGAAGTTCTATCGCAGCAATGCTTACCCGGATATGATGCAGCCAGGCATCGGCTTGGGTTTGAGTTTTGTGGATATGATAGTGAAGGCCCATGGGGGCAGAAAAATGATGCAGAGCGAAGTGGGCAAGGGAACCAGGATTTCGATCATCATCCCGCAGCACTCCTGATGCATCCGGTTTAACGCTATAAACAACAGGAAAAATGATCAAGATATTATTTGCAGACGATGACTTGAAGTATTCCATGTTGCTGAAGAGTTTCCTGCAGCAGCATGGCTACGATGTGACTTATGCCGGAAATGGCAAGAAGGCATGGGAACAGTTCCCGGAGGTGAAGCCCGACCTGGTATTGCTCGACATCAATATGCCGGAGATGGATGGCTATGAGGTGGCTGAGCGCATCAGAACCATCGACCCGAAGGTGCTTATCTTCTTCCTCACCGACCGTACGGAGAAGAACGATCGACTGAAAGGTTTCTCCCTGAAGGCAAACGATTATCTTGCCAAACCCTTCTATCCGGAAGAGTTGTTGGCAAGAATAGAGGAGCGGTTCTCCATGAATGAGAGTGAGACGATAGAAGAGGAGGTATATCATTTCGGAGAAACCACCTTCTGCTATAACAACAATGAGCTTCGCACCCGTTCCTCTCGTGTGCTCATCACCAGCCGACAAGCCGACATCCTCCGTCTGCTGGCGAAGAATATCGGTAATGTAGTAAGCAAGGAGATGATACAGGAGGCGGTGTGGGGAACCGTGAGCTATGCCAACTCCCTGGCTGTGAATGTGCAGATGACGTATCTCCGTCATGCTCTTCAGCATGATGCGACCGTTAAGATTGAGTCGCTGAAGAAAAAGGGATACGTACTTACTCTCTTATCTGAAGTATAGCAAATACCTCTTTTATCCGAATTATAAAAAAGTTAATCCGAAACAGCGGCTATTTCTAGCCAGTCTGTCTCGGATCTTTTTTATTTGTGGATGAAGTGGTTTATTCCTCTGTTTTTGCCATCATCTTCTCATAGAGTCCATCCACGATGGAGTCGGCGAGCGAGATGTTGGGCACCATGATGTTTTCGCACTTCAGATATTCGCATGCCTTGAGAAAGATCTCGGCGGCAGGAATGATGACATCGGCACGGTCTTCCTTCAGGGAGAAAGAAATCTCTCGCTCCTCGATGCTCAGGGGCTGCATCATCGAATAGAGACGCTTCAGTTCGGCAAGCGTCAGGTTTTTGGAGTCCTGCTTGCTGTGGCGTGCCAGCTTGTTCAACTTGTTGATGTTGCCACCCGAACCGATGATCCTGATGTCGCCGTATTGCTCGGCATATCTCGTCAGGTTCTCCTTGAAGAGCTTTTCGGTTTCGGCAGTCACCTTGCCGCTCAGCATTCTCAGAGTACCCATGTTGTAGGAATAGCTTTCGGCGAGCACACCGTCATGGATGATACTCACCTCCGTGGAACCACCGCCCACATCAATGTAGGCAAAGCTGCCCTCGTTGGAGTCTGTTTTCTCTACCAGGTTGTTGTAGAGGAGCTGTGCCTCCTCCTGCCCCTTGATGATTTCGAGTTTGATGCCGGTTTGCTTCTCTATCTTCTTGAGCACCTTCTTGCCGTTCTCGGCATCGCGCATGGCTGAAGTGGCACAGGCGCGAAATGCCTCTACGTCATTGAGTTTCATGAATTGCTTGAAGCCCTTCATCATGTGGAGCATCATCTTCTCACGCTCCTTGGAAACCTTTCCCAGGGTGAATACATCCTTACCCAATCGCAATGGGATGCGGATGAACATGAGTTTTTTGATGCGGTCTTCCTCTCGGATTGCCTCGGGATCGAAGCGCTTGATGAGGAGTCGGGCTCCGTTTGAGCCGATATCAATGGATGCTAAATTCATCATTATTTATATGCTTTATTATTTATATGCCTTATAAAGTTCTTCCTGACTGCGGAATGGTTCGCCTTCCACAAACTCCTTGCCGCCCTTGCCATCTACCACTCTGCCGTTCATCGTATCTCTCATACCATAGGAGATGGTGCGGAGCAGGTCTGCCTGCATATCCTCGTCATATACCGGGGTGAGTACCTCGATGCGGTTGATGAGGTTTCTTGGCATCCAGTCGGCAGAACCGATGAAGTATCTTGGCTTGCCTCCGTTGGCAAAGATGAGGATACGGCTGTGCTCCAGATAGCGGTCGATGATGCCCACGCAGCGGATGTTGTCGCTGAGCTTGGCGATGCCTGGCACCAGCGAACAGTTGCCGCGGATCACGATGTCTATCTTCACGCCAGCCTTTGAAGCCTGATAGAGCTTGGTTACCATGTCGGTATCGGTGATGTGGTTGATCTTCATCTTCACCCAAGCCTCCTTGCCCTCGTTGGCATTCTTGATTTCTGTATCAAGCATGCGCAGGATACGGCTCTTCATGGAGTTTGGAGAGACGAGAAGCTCGTTGAAGCGGAATGGTGAGAATGGACGGTCGATGAAATCGAATACCTTAGCCACCTCGTTTACCAGCTTAGTACGGGCTGTCATCATCAGATAGTCGGTATAGATCTTGGCATTGCCTTCGTGGAAGTTTCCGGTTCCCACGCAGGCGATGTTGCCCTTCTTTGACTCGATATAGAGCAGTTTGGAGTGAATCTTCAGTCCTTCTACACCGAAGATTACGTTTACGCCCTCTTCCTGCATGCGCTTGCTCCACTTGATGTTGCTCTCCTCGTCGAAACGTGCCAGAAGCTCTACCACGGCAGTTACCTTCTTACCGTTGCGGGCAGCAGTGATGAGTGCCTTCACTACCTTTGAATCCTTTGCCAGACGATAGAGGGTGGTCTTGATTGCCTTCACCTCGGGTTTGATAGCTGCCTCACGGAGCACACGGATGTAGCCGTTGAAGCTATGGTAGGGTACATGGATAAAACGGTCTTTCTCACGAATCTGGTCGAGGATGCTCTCGTTGGAGAGGAACTCTGGTTTCATGATAGGAGCCCACTTCTCGTACTTCAGTTCCTTGTGTCCGCAATCTGGGAACGACATCAGATCCTTGTGGTTCTGGTATCTTCCGCCAGCCAGTGAAGCATCCAGTTCTTTGGTGTTCAATCGCTCACGGAGTTTCTTTTGGAGTTCCTTCGGCATCTCCTGATCGTAGATTACGCGCACGGCTTCACCCTTCTTACGGCTGTTTACACCCAGTGCAATCTTCTCCATGGTTCCGAAGTCGGCATCATTGTCCATCTCCATTTCGGCATCCTTGGTAAACTTGAAACTGAAAGCACGGTAGGTGCTCTCCTTGAAACCGAGGAATACCAGAGGTAGACAGTATCTGATTACATCGTCCAGATACATGATGTTGTCAAAACCCTCGCTTGCTGGCACCTTTACCCAGCGTCCGTAAACTCTATCTGGTACCTTTACTACGGCATATTTCTTCTTCTTGTCATCCTCAGCCTTTTCTACGGCAAGGTAAATGCGGTTGTCCTCCAGTGTGGAGAGGTCGTCTATCTCGTTGAGCCAGATAGGGTTGACAGAACCATTGAGCTTGTCGTAGAAGAACTGCGTAAGGAATTCCTTCTGCTCGTCGTTGAGCTGGTCTTCGTTGAGCAGGCGAACCTTGTGTACTTCAAGCTCTCGGAAAACCGTATCCACCGCCTCAGTGTATTCTTTCGAATAAGATTCATTGAGTTTATTAATTGCTTTAAGTGATTTCTTAATCTGCTGTTCGGTATCCTTGTCGAGCTTCTGGTTGAGCATGCGGTTGAGTGATGCCACGCGGACACGGAAGAACTCGTCAAGGTTATTGGAATAAATACCGAGAAAAGAGAGACGCTCCAACAATGGGACGTACTCTTTCTCTGCTTCCTGGAGAATGCGATGGTTGAAGTACATCCAACTGATATCGCGTTCTACGTATGCCTTTTTGAGTAATTCTTCTTTGGTCATAGTCGTTTGCTAATTATAGAGTTATTTTAACTTTCTAATGTCTTTCCATACGCCCTGGGCTAGGGGCTTTTGGGCTTTCAGCCCGTTCTTGAACCACATTCGAAAGTTTGTGGGTTATTTTATTTTTGTAGACTCTTTCTTATTCTTTTTTTCAACTTTCTTTTCTGGAGCAGCTTCCTTCTTCTCTAAGTCAGCTTTCTTTTCAGAAGTCTTTTCTTTCTTCTCTGCGTTAGCTTTCTTTTCAGAAACTTTCTCGTCCTTCTTGTTCTTAGAAGGTTCTTTAGAGTCTTTGCCTGGTACTTCCAGAACGAGGAAATCTGTATCTCCGTCGATAAAGTGAAGCTCTTTACGGAAGAACTTGCTGCTGCCTGCTGGAACGATGATGTCGTGCAACTGGTCGCAGTCATCGAAAGTATGACGGCTCAACTTTTCTGGAGTTCCTGCGAAAGTAATCTTCTTCAGTTTGTCGCATTCAGCGAAAGCGTATGCTTTGATAGCTTTCACGCTGGCTGGTATATAAATGTTATCCAATTCATCACAATCATAGAATGCATCATGTTCAATCTCCTTCACCGTACTAGGGATGATGACATGAGCCAATTGTTTCTTGCCACGGAAAGCCATCTCTCCGATAATCTCTACTCCCTCAGGAATCGTAAAACTGGCATCATGGTTCATGTAGTAAACCAAGCGCTTCTTGTCGGCGGTATAGACTGCCCCGCCGTCAAACTCAAAATTATCGCTGTCAATCTTCTGTAAGGCGAGGTTGAGAACCAAGTTTTCAAACTTACCGTCTTTCTTGGACTTCTTCTTGAGAATCTCCAAAATTGCTTTTTTATTTTCCTTCATATAATCATATATGTTAATTGTATTTCTTTTCGGTTGCAAAGGTACGGCGATATTTTTAAACTAGAGCGAAAAGATGGTTACATGTTTATGACGATGATGTTACATCGATATTACGGGCGTTACAATCATATTACACGCTTTGTAAACAGGCAATGTAACACTTTTTTAATACTTATGTTTTGTGAAAGAAATATTTTATTCTTATCTTTGCAGCCGAAAAGAAATAGAAAGGCATCTTGTAGGATTTCAATTCATAACGGGATTGCTTTCTTGTTGGTAACAATCAATTAAGCTATATATATAAGGTAAAAATGAAGAAGAAAACGTATCTGTTGGTAGCACTGTCTATAGTGTCGATGGGAATGAATGCCCAAAACTCAGAAAAGAGTTCTCTTGGAAACAATGTGCCTGAATTCGTCAAGACAATGAAGATAGGTGGAACCATCCGTTCTAAGTATGAATACCAAACCGAGGAAGGGGAGGGACGATTTGAGGTGCGTACGGCCCGTATCAATGTAGCAGGAAATGTAACAAAGGAGGTTAGTTATAAGGCTGAGATTGATCTCTGTGATGAGGGTAAGATCAAGATGCTCGATGCTTATACCCGCATCAAGCCTTGGAAGACACTGCAGCTTACCATTGGTCAGGAGCGTGTGCCATTCACTATTGATGCTCACCGTTCTCCTCATCAGCAGTACTTCGCCAACCGCTCGTTCATCGCCAAGCAGGTGGGCAACGTGCGCGACGTGGGTGCCGAAATCGGATACACCTGGAATGTAGGTTTCCCAATTGTGGTGAATGCCGGTATCTTCAACGGTTCGGGTTTGACCAACCAGAAGGATTACTGGACCAAGGGCGTTAACTATTCAGCCAAGGCTCAGTTCCTCTTCCCAAATGTCAACCTGGTGTTGAGTACCCAGAAGATCAAGCCATCTGATGTTACGGTAACGATGTATGATGGCGGTATCACCTTCCACAAGGGTGGTTTCATTGCTGAGGCTGAGTATCTTTACAAGCATTACAGTAAGGATGCTTTCCACGATGTTCATGCATTCGATGGTTTCGTATGCTATGATATTCCGGTGGCTAATCCTAAGAGCCTTATCAGGAAGGTTTCGCCTTTGGCAAGATATGATTTCATGAGCGACCACAGTGATGGTACAAGATATGGCGGTTCTGATACAGAACTGGGTGCATTGAAGATCAATGATTATAAGCGCCATCGTGTTACGGGCGGTGTAACCTTGAGCCTTGCCAAGCCATTCATCTCAGATATCCGTATCAACTACGAGAAATATTTCTATCGTAAAGGTGGTATAGCTAAAGTTTCAGAAAAAGATAAGATTGTTGTGGAGTTCATGACAAAGTTCTAATAATAGTTTATAGTTAAGAGTTTATAGTTTATAGCAACAGTCATCTATAAACTATAAACTCTTAACTATAAATTCCTTACAGCATTCCCTTAGAACTAGGAAGCTCGAAGTGGTAGATGTCTCTCTTTACCGCCATTTTCAGCGAACGGGCAAGTGCCTTGAAGATGCCTTCTATCTTGTGATGCTCATTTTCGCCTTCAGCCTTGATATTGAGGTTCATCTTTGCTGCATCACTCAGACTCTTGAAGAAATGCTTGAACATCTCGGTTGGCATTTCGCCCACCTTCTCTCTGTGGAACTTGGCATCCCAAATCAGCCATGGACGGCCACCGAAATCCAATGCTACCTGACAGAGACAGTCGTCCATCGGCAGACTGTAGCCGTATCTTTCTATTCCGCGCTTATCACCTAAAGCCTGCAGCAGGCATTCGCCCAGTGCAATACCCGTATCCTCAATGGTATGATGCTCATCCACATAGAGGTCGCCCTTGGTATGGATGGTGAGGTCCATCATGCCGTGCTTGCCTATCTGTTCCAGCATGTGGTCGAAGAAACCGAGACCGGTAGAAATGTCGCATTTTCCTGAACCATCGAGATTTACCTTGATGTAGATATCCGTTTCCTTGGTGGTGCGCTTCACCTCTGCGATGCGGTCGCCGGCAAAGAGAATCTCAGCAATCTTATCCCAATCCATACCGTCTTTTCCGAGAATCAGGCTCTTGCAACCCAGGTTCTCGGCAAGCTGGGCATCGGTTTCACGGTCGCCGATTACATAACTGTTTGCCATATCGTAGGCAGGGTTGTCGATATATTCAGTCAGCATGCCTGTTCCTGGCTTGCGCATCGGCGAGTTATCCTCAGGGAAGTGGCGGTCGATGTGCTGCTTGGCAAAGTGGATGCCTTCGCTCTCCAGGGTCTGGATGATGAAGTTGTGTACAGGCCAGAAGGTATCTTCCGGAAAGGAGTCGGTACCCAGTCCGTCCTGGTTGCTCACCATCACCAGCTCGTAGTCGGTGTGCTGGGCAATGAAGGAGAGATTGCGGAACACGCCCTTGGTGAATACCAGCTTCTCGAAGCTGTCAATCTGTTCATCCTCTGGTTCCTGAATCAGAGTTCCATCGCGGTCGATGAAGAGTAATCTTGTCTGTTTCATGTCTCTTATATATGTTAATACGATTAATATTTTTCAATTTCTGCGGTTGCCATCTTCTGGCTTTCCTTCATTCTCTTCTTCTCTTCGTCTTGCACCTTGTAAGAGCCGAATTGATAGGCAAGTGAAATGCCGAGCCAGCTCAGGGCGTAGATGATGAGCAGGAAGGTGATGGTAAACACCAGGAAGAGGAGTGGGGTGAAATAACCCGGCACACCGAGCGGGTCACCATCAAGCGCACCGAGCTGTGAATAGAACTGTGCGATGATGAGGATGATGGAAGGCAGGGCTGCGATAAAGGTAGCGATGCCTACGATAATCATGCCGAGAAAACTGGTCAGAAAGAAACCTCCGAAGTGGCGGAGAATGCGGAGGAGGGATTTTCTTATCTTGCGCTTTTCGCCCTTAGGACACAGTTGCTTTCTTGGCAGAAGATGCCAGAATGATACGATAGCCATTACGATAGTGGCTCCATAAATGATGGTTTGCAGGATGAACGAAGCCATCGGATTTACGGCTCCCCAATCGTGAAGCGGTTTGTTGGGGAGGAGGAAATAGAGTACGATAGCCAGCAATACAGCAAATGGAACATGGGTAGTCCATGTCTGTTTTACAAGTGATCTGAAGTCACTTGTTATAGTATCGTATGATGCTCTCATGCAGGAAGTTATACTTCTGTGCTTAAATAATTCATTTACTTCCATAACTATCTTGTTTTAATTTCTAATTATCGCTTTTGTTTTTTTTACCCTTTTACCTTTAAAAGTTTCTTCTGAATTCTGAGCAGGTAATGGCGGTAGCGATAGCCACATTCAGACTGTCGGCTGTAGCTCTACCTTCCGGAAAGTTAGGGATGAGCAACTTGTGATTCACCTTCTTTGCCAGTTCTGGCGAGATGCCTTTTCCTTCGTTTCCCATCACGATAAGTCCACGGTTTTCGAGCTTTTGCTGATAGATGTTGTCGCCGTCCAACAGGGTGCCGTAAACGGGAACATCAGCAGGAAGTGATTCTACCAGTCCCAGCAGGTCGCCATATTCTACCTTCACTCTTGCTATGCTGCCCATCGTGGCCTGCACCACCTTCGGATTGTATACGTCGGCAGTATCCTGACTGCAGTAGATATGGGTGATGCCAAACCAGTCGGCGATGCGGATGATGGTGCCCAGATTGCCTGGGTCCTGAACGCCGTCGAGCGCCAGACTCAGTTCGCTGGTATTAATAGAGTAATCTCCTGATGTTGCCTGTCTGAATACGGCAAGCACCTGCTGCGGATGTTGCAGGAAACTTACCTTCTTCAGTTCTTCATCAGTAACCTCTATCACTTCGGTTTCAGCCCCGAAGTGTTTGCCCCGGAGCCATTCGCCGGTAGCCACAATCAGGTCGGCAGGTTGCAGAGCGAGCAGATCGTCTACCACCTTGAAACCTTCTGCCACGAACTTTCCTTCTTTATTTCTGTTCTTCTTCAGTTCGAGCGAACGTATGTACTTTATTTTATTCTTGCTAATCATTTATTTTTTTGTCTATATGTGTGCAAAGGTAACATAAAATATAGACATTTCAAAATAAAAAGTGCTAAATATTTTGTATTTAATTTGTTTTGCATTATCTTTGCATATCAAAAACGATAGATATTTTGAAAATACAGAAGATTTCATTACTTGCCTTGCCGCTGCTCATAGCATCTTGTTCTTCAAGCAAAATGGTGCCGGAAGGGGAGTATATATTAAATAAGGTAGAAGTGAAGAGCGACTCGGCAGGGTATAATGCCGGGGCGCTCAAGCAGTATGTGCGCCAGAAAGAGAAACCGAAACTCTTCTCGCTCTTCAAGAATCCTTTCAGCAAGAAGCCTGTCATCTACGATACTTTGCAGGCACGGCTCTCCTGTCAGGATCTGCTTACCGCCATGCAGAACCAGGGCTTCATGCATGCTGGGGTGTCGCTCTATACCACCAAGAAAGGAAAGAAACTGGATGCTACCTATCTGTTGCATCCCGGAGAACCTTTTATGATAGGTAAGGTGAAATATGAGGTGGAAGATGAACATATCCAGCAACTTCTGCATCTCGATAATCCCGATAATCAGCAGATTAAGCCGGGTATGAGATTTACGGTAGAAACATTGGATAATGAGCGCAGGCGTATCTCCAGCCTTCTGACCAATGATGGCTATTTCCGCTTTCATAAAGATTTTATCCAATTTTCTGCCGATACGATTGCGGGACAGAAGGATATCGCCCTGACGCTCCACCTGATGAAGTATAAGGCAAACAGTAATGCTCCTGAGGTTGATCATCCCCGATATGAAATCAGAAACATCAACTATCTGAGTAATGACAGCGACCGAATCCATCTGCGCCATCAGGTTTTGCTCAATGCCACTGCCCTCAGAGAAGGCCGTCCCTACAGTGCCGCCGCCTTGCAGCGTACCTATAACAACTTTGCCCGTCTGCAGGCGGTGAAGTATACCAACATCAGATTCTCTGAAGTTCCTGACAGCAACCTGGTTACGGAGAACGGAATGGAGAGGGACAGCATCAGCCGGCAGATGGATTGCAATATCCAGATCAGTACCAACAAGCCTTCTACCATCGCCTTCCAGCCGGAGGGAACCAATACGGCGGGCGACTTGGGAGCTGCAGCTTCGCTCACTTATACCAACCGAAATCTCTTCAGAGGTAGTGAGCAGTTGAGCATCGAACTTCGTGGAGCCTACGAGGCCATTACCGGTCTGGAGGGGTATCAGGATCAGAACTATACTGAATATTCGGTTGAAGGCAAACTGGTTTTCCCTCGTTTCTTGGCGCCTTTCCTTTCAAGAAATTTCAGAAGAAGACAGACGGCAAACAGCGAGTTGTCGGCAAGTTGGAATCTTCAGAACCGTCCGGAGTTTCATCGCCGCGTATTCTCTACTGCTTGGCGTTATCGCTGGACAGAACCGCGTCATCACCTGGCCTGGCGTTTCGACCTGCTCGATCTCAACTATGTGTATATGCCATGGATATCCGAGACTTTCAAGAGAGACTATCTCGATAATGCAGAAAACAGAAATGCCATCCTCCGCTACAATTACGAAGACCTGTTTATCATGAAGATGGGTTTCGGTTTGAGTTATAGCGATGGGGTAGATGCTGTGCGAGTGAATGTAGAGAGTTCGGGCAATCTGCTGAGTGGTGTTTCCAAGACATTCGGTTTCAAGGTGAACAGCCAGGGGCAGCGTACATTATTTAATATAGCTTATGCCCAGTATGCCAAGTTTGATGTAGATTATACCCATCTGATGCAGTTTGATAAGCGCAATGCTCTGGCGCTGCATGCGGGTATCGGTGTGGCTTATCCTTACGGCAACAGTACGGTGTTGCCTTTCGAAAAGCGTTATTTCTCGGGTGGTGCCAACTCGGTAAGAGGTTGGGGCGTAAGAGAATTAGGTCCGGGCAAGTTTAAGGGAACTGACGGCAGAATAGATTTCATCAACCAGACGGGTGATGTGAAGCTCGACTTGAATGCAGAATACCGCACTTCGCTCTTCTGGAAGTTTGAGGGTGCAGCGTTTATCGATGCCGGTAATATCTGGACACTTCGCAATTATCAGGATCAGCCTGGTGGCCAGTTCAAGATAGATGAATTCTACAAGCAGATAGCTGTAGCCTATGGCTTAGGTCTCAGGTTGAATTTCGATTACTTCATCCTCCGTCTGGATATGGGTATGAAGGCAATCAATCCAGCCTACGGAACGAAGGAAGAGCATTGGGCGATTATCCACCCGAAACTAGACCGCGATTTCGCCTTCCATTTCGCAGTAGGTTTGCCGTTCTAAATGCAGCTAATAGTTTATAGCCAGGAGTTTCTGTAGGGCATCTTTTTTGATTATGATGCCCCTCAGAAACTCCTTACTTTTTTCAAGGCAATTTATCCAACTTAATCTTCCAGAGCCCCTTTTCCATACACATCGGCAGTTGGAAATCGGCCTGTTCTATGAGCTGCGGATCCTGCCCGATGCTGTCCATCTGCAGAAAATTATGAACCGTAAGGGTAACGGTGGCACTTGTTTCATCGTCACCGAAATCAATATCCGTAATCTCGATGCTGGCATCCTCCGGTTTCTGGCGCAGCAGTTCCACGTCGGTCTCGTTCACATTACTTGCTGCATAACGCAGCCAGCGCTCCGATTCCTGGGTGCAATACTTCACAGCTTTCGGGAAATGCCAGTTGAAATAATTGTTGGCAAACGAATCAACATCTGCCTTCAGCTGGTCCTCGCTGCCTTCGTGAGGTTCACAGCCCGAAAGGCTGAATATACTTGCGGTCATGCATGCCACAGCTATGCATAAACCTATCATCGACTTCTTCATCATGATTCTCAAATCTTAAAAATTCTATTTTTTTGCGATATTTCGGCACAAAGATAGTAAAAAACTTTGTAATAAGAATCTTTTTTGCTAACTTTGCATGGAAAATAACAATTAAAATGCTGAAATTTATATCCTTTGGCAGTGGAAGTAGTGGCAATTGCTATTATCTTTACACTGATACGGATTCGATACTGATAGACGTAGGAGTAGGGATAAGAATATTGAAGAAGCATTTCCATAACTATGGACTTCGCTTCGAGGATGTGCATCACGTCCTCATCACCCATGACCACGCCGACCATGTAAAATCGGTGGGGAGTCTGAGTACTGACTATCATCTACCGGTATATACGACCCGTAAAGTACATCAAGGCATCGAGCGCAACTATTGTGTTCGAAAGAAGATAGAGCCTAACCATGCTCGTGTGATAGAGAAGAAAGTAACTTTCACACTGGGCGAGTTTAAGATTACTCCGTTCGGTGTACCCCACGACAGTACCGACAATGTTGGCTATTTCGTGGAGTGCGGTGGTGTAAACTTCTGTCTCATCACCGATGTGGGGCATATTACTGAAGAGATGCACGACTTTATCGGTCGTGCCAACTATCTTGTGCTCGAGGCGAACCATAGTGTAGAGATGCTCCAACAGGGTCATTATCCCCAGTATCTGAAGGAACGCATTCTGGGAGATAACGGTCATCTGAGCAACGACGATTGTGGCGAGGCGCTTGCCAATTATGCTACACCGGAGCTTCATCACGTCTGGCTCTGTCATCTCAGCGAGGAGAACAACCATCCTGAGCTGGCACGCAAAACCGTGGAGCAGATCCTGCGCAGCAAAGGCATCATAGCCGGCAAGGACTTCCAGCTGGAAGTATTGAAGCGCAAGACGCCGAGCGAAATCTTTAACCTGGTGTAGGGCAGGAGTAAAACTAAAAAGGTAGCCGGATAAGGAGTTATATTGAGTTAACTCCTTATCCGGCTATTTCATGAATACGAAATAAACGGCTGCAATCAGGCAGCAGAAGGCTGCGAAATGATTCCAGTGCAATCCCTGTCCCTGAAAGAGGATATTGGCGATGATGGCGAAGACGATAAGCGATACGCATTCCTGTATCACCTTGAGTTGGACCAGATTAAACGGTCCGCCATTATCCACGAAACCGATGCGGTTGGCTGGTACCTGACAGCAATATTCGAAGAAGGCGATAGCCCAACTGAAGGCGATGACACCGATAAGAGGCCAGTTGCTGCTCACGCCCGTTTGTTGCAACTTGAGGTGTCCGTACCAAGCTAGCGTCATGAAGATGTTGCTCAGCACCAATAATAATATAGTATACAATCCGTTCATAATCTTATCTTTTTTGCGGGTGCAAAGGTAATATATTTTTTTAAACCCTCCAAATTTCAGGGAAGTTTCATTTCGTTTTTGTTTTGATATGGCTGTTTTTGGCAGATAAATCTCCGATATCCTGATATTTATCTCCGAAAGATAAGTGTGCTGTTTGCGTATGGCCAGTAGGCTGTTTGGGGCGAACAGCCAACTGGCGGAATAGGGAACAGTAGGCTGTTCCTATGAGATAGTCATCTCTGACAGGGAGTCCAGATTTCCCAATCCTATCAATATGATTTATGTTTAGCATTCTGCAAAAATCTCTTCACTCTTCACCTTTCCTCCCAAATCCCCTGTGTTTATCGGCATTTCGGGAGGTGAAGAGTCATCAGCAACTCTTCACCCACTCTTCACCTCCGTCAACCTCCCTGTTTATCGGTATTCCGGAGGGCTTGGTGAAGAGTGAAAAGTATTTCCGTGTTTGCTTCCACATAATATTTATCGGTCAGGATTATGATATGACAACCTTGCTGTATCTGGATTGATTCGCATAATCCTTTAAATTTCAGTGTCCTCAGCCATTTTCTTTCAGATTTTCTTGCGAGTTCCAATCTTTCTTCGTATCTTTGCCGTGCCAGTTATTCGTTTAAACAAGGAGCAATATGATGGTACATCGAGATAAGATATTATGTTTTTTGGTTTTATTCTGCTGCTTTGCTCATACTTCTCTGCAAGCCCAGCAGCCACGCAAGAAGGTGGGGCTCGTGTTGGGTGGAGGTGGTGCCAAGGGTGCGGCTGAAGTAGGTGTGCTCAAGGTGCTGGAAGAGGCTGATATTCCTGTAGATTATATTGCCGGAACCAGTATCGGTGCCATCGTGGGCGGACTCTATGCCATCGGCTACGATGCTGCGGATATCGACAGCCTCTACCGTAACCAGAACTGGCTTTTCCTTTTGAGCGACCAGGTGAAACGTGAATCGGAGACTTTTCTTTCTAAAGAAGAAAGGGAGAAATATATCGTTCATATACCTCTTTCCAAAGAGAGGAAGGTCTCGTTGCCAACCGGTTATGTGAAGGGGCAGAATATCTTTAACCTTTTCTCTAAACTTACCGTGGGGTATCATCAGGTGGATGATTTCTCCAACCTACCTATTCCTTACCGTTGCGTGGCGGTAGATCTGGTAGAAGGCAAGGAGGTGGTGTTTTCATCGGGCTCGTTGCCATTGGCGATGCGTGCCAGCATGTCGATACCGGGCGTGTTTGCTCCGGTAGAATGGAAAGGGAAGATGCTGGTGGATGGCGGCGCCTTGAACAATCTGCCGGTTGATGTGGCAAAGGAAATGGGAGCAGATGTGATTATCTGTGTAGATTTGAGTACCGGTTGGAAGAAGAAGGAAGAACTGAAATCGGCTTCTTCTGTTGTAGAACAGCTCATAAGTATGATGGGGCAGAACAAATACCGGAAGAATATGGCTGAAGCCGATCTTTATATCAATCCTTCTCTGAAAGGTTATTCGGCAGCCAGTTTCCAATCTGAAGCCATTGATACGATGATACAGCGGGGAGAACAGGCTGCCCGTCAGAAATGGGATGAGCTGATGGCTCTGAGAAAGTATATCTATGCTGATGCTTGTGATTCTGCAGCCTCTGATGATACATTACAGGATAAACGCCTCAAACAGCCGAAACCTTCTCAGACGGAAACTTATCATATAGGAAGCATCCGGTTAGAAGGCATCAGCGGAGAGGAGGAAAAGTGGATTAGAAAGAAAATTGCTTTACGGGAGAATTCGGAAGTCAGTCCTGAGGAGATAGATGGCACACTTGCCATGCTCAGAGGACTGAATATCTTTTCGCGTGTAGAATACAGACAGTCTAACGAGGAACCTTATGACCTGGTATTTATGCTGGAACCCAACGAATCGAGAAGAATCAGTGTAGGTGCACGTTTTGATACGCAGGATTTGGCGAGCGTCATTGCTCAGATATCCAATAACCAGCAGTTTTCTACCCGTCATCACTATGCCTTTACAGGACGCATTTCCCGTAATCCCTATCTGGAAATGAAATATGCCTATGGCAACCTTTTCGGAGCGAAAATAGGCATTTCCTATCGTATGGCTCATTATGATTTCGACCTTTATGCGGACAAGCATAAGTTGGATGCCCTGGAGTTTCTTTCGCATTCTTTCGCTGGATTCTATACCCGCGATATCGGTAATTTCAGATTGAAGTCGGGAGTGCAGTTTGATTATTATCATTATCATTCTGATATGTTCGAACGCGACGGAAGCATCCAGACACGTTCGTCAGACCATTTCCTGAACTACTTTGCATCTGTTGTGATGGATACTTACGACCGCCGCTATTTCCCGACCCGTGGTAGCCGCATTCAGGTTCAGGGCATTCTGCATACGGATGACGGAATACATTATGCTGATGGTAATCCTTTTGTTGAAGCTGCTTTTCAAGGAGAATGTGCCGTACGTCTCAATTCCAGATTCTATCTGCTCCCTAAGCTCAGGAGCCGCTTCTTGTTTGGCAGTTCCGTACCAGCCATTTATCAGAATTATGCAGGTGGAGTAGCTGACGGTTACTATCTGCCTTGGCAAGTGGCATGGGAGAGTGCGCAGCATGTTCATCTGCTGGAGCGCAATGTGGTGACTGGTCAGCTCGGTTTCCGCTATCGGGTAAAAGGTAAGTTCTATCTTACCGCTCTGGGAGAGTATGGCAAGGAAGCCCGCAAGTTTTCCCATATTCTCATCGGTGATGATTTGTGGGGAGGAGCCTTGAGAGCATCCTATGATTTCGTATTGGGTCCGGTAAGCATTCAGGCTAATTATTCTAGCTTGGGTAAGAATGTAGGATTCTATATCAATGCAGGATTTGTATTCTGATTTCCTTATCTGTATCATGTAAACCAGAACCTGCATGTTTATATGTGTCATGGCGGTTCGCACAAAACTCGCATCTTGTCGTTTCCAGAGCCTACAAGACAGGAAATCATCAGTCTGATAGGTGGTTGGCTGAAGGAATAATGCTTTCAACAACCAACCATGATGGATAAAATGAAAGATTTTTTCAAAAAATATCCATAAAAGTTTGGTGGTTTCAGAAAAATGTATTACCTTTGCACTCGCTTTTGAAAACAAAGCTTTTTGCAGAGGCACCCTTAGCTCAGTTGGTAGAGCAACTGACTCTTAATCAGTGGGTCTAGGGTTCGAATCCCTAAGGGTGTACAAAAAAACTCCGAAGAATCAATCTTGGTTCTTCGGAGTTTTTTTGTAATAATGATTACCATTATACGATAGAGGCGATTGTTCTGAACATCATGATGCCGGTGAATTACAGACAGTCCGATTTTTATGTAAAATATCGACAATTTACCTTGAATTATCTAAAACTAGTCCTCCATTCCCTTATCATATATTAATAAACTTCATAAATTCACTGTCATTATGTCAAGAAACAAGAAAACATCAGAGTCTTTATTCCAGTTCATGAACCTCCTCATCGCCCTGTTGCTGAAGAACGGGCAATACCGCACCTCGCTGCATTACAAGGCATCCCTCAACAGCTTTAAGCGATACCGTGACAACAAGGATATTGCCCTAAAAGAGATAGATGCAGAAGTGATGCGCTCGTATGAGGCGTACCTGCATCATACGGCGGAGGTATGCAAAAACACCAGCTCCTTCTATCTCCGCATCCTCCGTGCCACCTACAACAAAGCTGTGGCAAAGGGACTGACGCCACAGCAGCATCCCTTCTCGGATGTCTATACCGGTATTGCCCAAACTCGCAAGAGAGCCATACCTACAGAGAATGTCAGCCAGATCAAGAGTCTGCAATCTGTCAAGGATCTCAATCCCAAGGAAGAGATGGCAAGAGATACATTCCTGATGAGTTTCTATCTGCGTGGTATCTCTTTCATCGACCTGGCTCATCTCCGCAAATCTGACCTCAAGGACGGTTATCTTCATTATACAAGAAGAAAGACAGGACAGCGTCTCACCATCCGATGGGAGAAGGAGATGCAGGAGTTGTTGGAAAAGTATCAGGCGCAGACCGCCTCCTCATCTTATCTCTTTCCTTTCCTTGTTGATGATGGAAACAAAAGACAGGATAAAACTATTGACAAAAAGCAGGATGAGGCACGCCTATATCACAATGCGGAAGCGCGTATCTCCTACCACCTCAGAAAGTTTGGAGCTACGATAGGCATCAAGGGCAAGCTCACCCTCTATGTTGCCCGCCATTCCTGGGCAACGACGGCAAGAGATAATCATATCTCTATCTCTGTCATCAGCGAGGCATTGGGACATCATTCCGAAACCACCACACAAATCTATCTCCGTTCCATCAAAAGCTCAGAAGTAGATGATGCCAACGCCAAGATACTGGCAGCCCTATAAGCCACAAAAAAGAATAAAAAGAGGGATTATGTAAAATGAACCAAAATGAACCAATTTTTCTGAATCTCTATATAAGAGACACAGAAATGCCGAAAACATTCGTTCAATCAACGACTTAGGAAATTATGTACGAAAAGAAGCGTAAAAAAATGTTGATTTTCGTAGAACGATATTAATTTTTTAACACCCATAATTTGCTTGTTTCCAATAATTTTCGTAATTTTGCGGTAAGATTCTGTGTCTCTTATATAGAGATTCAGAAGAACGGGAGTGATTGAGGGAAGGATTTTGAGGACAAAGGAATCGGACAGCTAATCATTCCAAGGGTTGCAGACTATCATACTCTTGGATCAGGAGTACGTCTGTGATTAGAGGTTTCCGTTATTGGAAATAGACTAACCAACCCTTTCTTGCCAAGTGTTTTGAAACATGATTTCACGACACGGGGGAATGAGAAGTACACCCTGATCAAAATAAAAAAAATAAACAATGATACAACCAGACAACGAGGAGAGTTGGTACGCATTCAAGATATTTTTTGGGAAAGGAAAGCCTATCAAGGCATATTTCGTTGCCAAAGGAATAGAGCATATTTATGATGTGAAACAAGAATATTGGGACAAGAATAAGAAAAAGAGTCTGTTGAAGGAAGTTCCTATTATGCCATCTCTCATTCTTTTCCGTACTACGAGAACAGAAGCCGAAGAGATTGAGCGCAATTTTCTCAATAAAGTGATGCTCTATCGTGGCAAAAATTCTGAGAACTTGAAAGAACCTTCTAAAATTTCAGAACGTGAAGTGAAAATCTTCAATATTGTAGCAACTTCTGGTGTTGAAGGACTGGATTTTTACGATGAGTATAATCCCAAGTTTACCAAAGGCGACAAGTTCCGAGTCATTGAAGGTCCTTTGAAAGGAGCGGAAGGCTATGTCGTCCGTATCAAAAAAGATCATAAACTTTATGTGAGTATCAAGGGGTTGTGTGCTGTTACGACAGGATATATTCCTAAAGCATACTTACAAAAAATCGAATAGAGTATATGGAAATGTCAGATATTAAGCAAGTGGTACTGACGAGGAAAAGTACCTCGCCAGTAACAGAGTATTAATCGAGATGATGATGAGCAGCCCAGCTGCCCGCATCCAAACACGGACACTCTTTGGGAGTAGTTCCCGGCAAATCCCGATGCCCCACAATCTTCGCTTTCGGAAAGAGAATCTTCAGATTCCTGAAAAGGTCAATGAGTCTCGTTTCCTGCTCAGTTGTCATGGTGTTGCAAGGCTTGCCTTGCTCATCGAGCCCTCCCTCATAGCAGATGCCGATAGAGCATCTATTATAAGGTCTGGCATGAGCACCAACCTCCAACAGCATCCGGTGCTGCGTCATCGTTCCATCCTTACGGATGTAGAAGTGGTAGCCGATGTCATAAAACCCACGAGCCTTATGGTCACGGCGCAGCTGTTCTACACTATAGTCCTCATTGCATCGGCTAGCCGAGCAATGCAAAACCAGATATTTAATGTCGTTAGCCGACATATATTGACTTTGTCTCATAATTAATAATTCAACATTTAACATTCAACACTTAACATTGCTATAAGGCATTTGCGCACGAGCTTACTCCCAGTGCTGTAAGAGCTGCAATCAAAGCTTGAACAGCAGCGTTCAAAATTGAAACCCAAGAAATCTTCTTGGAACCATCATTAAAATTCTTCATAATCAGAAATGTGTTTAAAAGTGAAACATAAGTTTGAAGAGGTGACCACACCCTGCACTATGCAGGATGCAGTCACAGGGAGAATCCTACTCCAGACCATCACCGCCACCGTCTGTGCCTGAGTCGGTACTGCTTCCACCGCCAGGGTTTGGTGTATCACCACCATCACCCGATGGCTTGTTGTCACTCTTGTCGTCCTTGGTAGGCTTCTTCTTCGCAGCCTCCAGGTCAACGGTACTCTCGTTCGCCTTTTCAGCCTTAAGCAAGGCAGCTTGACCAGCACGGCTTGCCACAAGTTTGAACTCAGCTTTATCAACAAGGTTCTCAAAGTCCACACCAGGGTTAAACTTGATGTTCACCGACTTGATGTTCTCCTCGGTAAACTTCTCCAGCGACTCCGCACCCTCACAGTTGATGGAGATGCTAAAGACACCAAACTCACCGAGTTTAATCTTGTTGCCGTTGAGCAGTTGCTCTACAATGCAGTCGCACATGTCCGACAGGATGGCTTTCACCATACCTCGGCTGTAGCCAGCGTTATGTGATGCAATGTGCTTGCAAAACTTGTTCAAGTCCCAGATTTCACGAACTTGGTTCTTGGCATAAGCCTTAGCCCCATCCTCAGGCTTGAGGTAGTTGGTCATCAAAAATACAGAATACTCAATCATAATTAATCCTTTCTTTTAAAATGTTAATACTAATGTTACCTATGTCTCACTCAAAACTCAGAATGTCGAATGCCCGGGGTAATGAATTCTTCACTCTTCGTTCTTCGTTTAACTGATGCAAAGGTATAAAAAATGAGAGGCGAAATCAACTTTATGGAATAGCGTTGAATAACCATTGAATATTCGTTGAACAACCATTAAATCCCCCTACTAGAAATGGAAGAAAACAGCAAGTCTAACGTGACTTTCAACATATACGGAGGCAACAACCAAATCCTCCCCAATGCCACAGAAGCCGTACAAAACTTCTATGGCGACCAATTCGCAGACCAAAAGCTCCATTCAGAAGGCGAATCCACCGATGCACCTAATGAAGATGAGCAGCGTCTCGCTATATATATTAATAAGGTGAAATCTCTCCGAGGTTACATCTCTCTCCTCACCGCTTGCAAGAAAGCAAAGGAAGTGGGCGAGGTAGTAGCCACGATGTGCCAGAACGAGGAGGCGATAGATGCCGACCTTATCGCCAAGAAAGATTTCATCCATCTCCTCCTTCCATTCCTCACGAATGTGAAGACAGGCAAGGGAGTAGATAACCTCCGCCTCTACATCAACAATGCATGGGATGCAAGAAAAAAGGCTATCCGCCAGTCAAATCGATGAAATAACCCTCAAAAAGTATATTATATTACTTGAGCAAGTATATTATATTACTTTGCCAAGTATATTATATTACTTGGGCAAGTAACTTATATTCCCGAAAACATGAGAGAAATATATATTCATATGATACGTAAGGCACAAGAGTTCATGAATGAGAATCATTATGCAGACATCTCTCGTGTACATTGTTTGCTCCGAAAGATGATGCCTAAGGAATACCATGACCTGATAGACCAGATCAAGGAGTGTCAAGACCCGCACGTTATGTTCAATGTTAATGGTGGCAACAACGTGATAGCGCCAAATGCTAGTCAGGCGAAACAAAATATACACGATGATTCTTCTAGTAGTATAAAAGATAATTTTCAATCATAAAAGTTGAATTATGGATTTGCAATTAGAGCGATTTTCAGACATCAATCTCAAAGATTCATTCTTTGATTCTTTGAGGTCGAGTTATCCCGAGTTTGATGAGTGGTATCATAAAAAGGAAGCTGCAGGTGCAACAGCCTACACCTATTATATTAATAGAGAACTGAAAGACTTTCTTTATTTGAAGATAGAGGAAGAGGAACTATCAGATATGGTACCTGTGCAACCTGCGAGGAAACGCTTGAAGGTCGGCACATTCAAGGTGGACAATGACAATCGTCATACCACACGTGGCGAGCGTTTCATGAAGAAAATCATGGATTTGGCTATAGCCGAGGATGTGGAAGAAGTCTATGTCACCATGTTCCCTACAGATGAGTTACAAGGCTTGATTCGTATGTTTGAGAAGTTTGGATTCTTACATGAGGCGGACAAGCCTCATGAGGACGGTAATTCGGAATATGTATTGATAAAGAATATGAGAAACCATATAGGTGATTTAAAACTCGACTATCCTTTTGTTAGAAAAGCGGGTTTTAATAAGTATGTTCTTTCTATAGTTCCAGAATACCATACACAGCTTTTTCCGGATTCCATTTTGAAAAACGAACAGAAGTATGATCTTATACAGGATGTTTCTGAGACTAACAGCATCTATAAGATATACCTTTGCTGGATGAAAGGTACTAGATATTTGAAAACAGGCGACAAACTTGTCATTTATAGGACTAGTGATTTCCAAGGTCCAGCCAAGTATCGCAGTGTTTGTACATCTGTTTGTACAGTTAATGAGGTCAAGACCTTCAAAGACTTTGAAAATGAAGATGCTTTTGTGAATTATACCAATCGTTATTCGGTATTTAAGGAATATGAATTGAGACGATGGTATAGAACAAGGAATTGTTTCATTGTCATCAAGATGTTGTATAACATAGCTTTCACTAAGAAAGTAATCAATAAAGTGATGAAAGAGCAGGTTGGCTTGAACCCTGAGTATTGGGGATTCTTCAAGTTGACCGATGCTCAATTTGATAAACTATTGGAATTAGGAGAAATAGATGAACGTTATATTATCGATTAAGCCAGAGTTTGTTGAGAAAATCTTTTCTGGGGAAAAGCAATATGAGTACCGCAAGGTTCTCTTCAAGCAAAAGGTGGATACCGTATATATCTACGCCAGCCGTCCCATCAGCAAGATTGTAGGCGAGTTCAAGATAGCAGAGATTATCTGTGATACCCCTGCGAATATTTGGAATCAAACGAAAGAATACTCTGGTGTAACCAAGTCTTTCTTCCAACAGTATTATACAGGAAAAGATAAAGGCGTGGCCCTCAAGATAAAGGAATGTAAGCAGTACAAGGAGGCTGTTGATCCAACAACGGTTATTGCTAACTTTAAAGTTCCCCAGTCGTTTATATATGTTTAAGTTTTGTCTAATAGAAATATGATACCTCCATTTCAAGTAATAATAGATTGTCCCTTCAAGAGTATTACTAAAGATTCAACACTTGCTTCTATAGACAAGAAATATAGTGTTTGTATGGTAAATGATTTTGAGGATGGAGTATGGAACGGTAAATCACCATTAGCCCGTATGGCGGTACCTATATAATATATTACCTTTCATATTATGAATACTGATATTAAGAGTTTGATACCATCCATGCATGCAGAACTGAAGCATATGCAATCTCGTGTTGCAGAGCTTCAAGTCTCATTGCAGCAAGGTTCATCTGATGCAAAGACGATTCGAGAGGAAAATTCTCGAATGAATCTGCGTGGGATTTGGACTTGAAACAAAAATTCCTTTAAAAATTTGGTAGTTTCATATAAAAACCATATATTTGCAGTCAAAAAAAGGAGATACAATTATGAATACAATTACAATAGATAATAATACATATCACGACATAGAAAATTTTGCTCATGTAAACAATTTGGATGTAGCAGATGTTGTGAAGAAGTCTTTTCGTTTCTTTATAGAGGAGTTTAAGTTTGCTAAGCCGCATTCGAAAGCATCTCGGTATCAGTTGCCTTTGCATTTGAAAAAGATGCGAGGAGTATTAGCTGGTGTGGAAGATAGTGAGGATGAAAGATTAAACTATATATTGAGCAAGTAATGAAGAAGGTATTTTTAGATACGAATGTGGTTCTTGATTATTATCTGGATCGAGAAGGCTTTAGTGATGATGCTGAAGCCATCTTGGCTTATGGATATAATCAAGGATGTTTATTGTATGTATCTTCTTTAACTTGTGCTAATATGGCGTATATAGGCAGAAAGAAGTTCCCTGGTGAAGCGATATATGCAGTACTTGCAAGTTTGTTTGAATTTGCCGAAATAGCATCTGTCGATTCGAATGCTGTAAAGTCCGCAGTAACTTTGCAGGCTAAGGACTTTGAAGATGCATTGCAATATTTTTCTGCTAAGGCAATAGGTGTGGATTGTATTGTTACCAGAAATGTTAAGGATTTTCCTTTTTCGGAATTGCAAGTCTTGACCCCTAAGGATTTTTTGGCTCATTATGCAGTTAAATAAAATGACAGGTTGGATACTTACTAAGAAGAATACGACGTTATGAACATAGAAGAAAGAAAAGCAGATTTTATGCGTCGCTTCAAGGCTTCTAGAGAGCGGAAGGCAGAATACATAGCACAAATGGAAAAGCGAATGCGTGATGACTATCGCCGCAGAACCGGTAAGGAAGCAGAATCATTTTGTGTGTTGTAAGAATGAAAAAATTAGATTTAGTCAAGATTAATAGTTGTGCACCATATGCAGTAATATAGTAGAGACGCAGTCTTGGTGATATACGAATCGTTGCTTGCAACGAAGAAATCTGTGTAAATCTGTGAGATCTGTGGGACATTAGAATAAACTCCCCATTCGAGTGACGACCAGTGCAGAGCGATACTGCGGTGGGGAACAAAAATATAAAATCATGAAATCTTATTTCTCAATCAAGCCAGGAGCAACCTTCTTTTTAGGTAGCTCCCGCACCCTTGTCTATCATAAAGACGATGTCGAGATCATCTACAAGACCAAGACACCATCCGGCAAGACCTACTACGCCCATGTCTATTTGATGTTGGGCGGAGAAAACTCCGTTACTCTTTATGCCGATTGGGGTGATTACTTTTTGCATCTTTCAAGCATCAAAGACCAGGAGCATTTCTTTGGTATAATGAAGCGTCCGTGCCCAACCTTTGTCCAGATATGGCAAAGCGAGCATCCCGACAATATATTCGTCATGTCTGCCAATGCCGGTCAAACCATGGGCTTAGGAATGGATATCGAGAACGTAGATTATCGCAATCTCGCTCCAACATCCCTCCCTTTCCATCCGTTGGTAGAGATAGGCTTACGTAAGTTCCTTGATGCCAACAACGATTTATATTTAGAACTCAATTCCCGTTGTCCCCTGAAACTCTGGAAAGACCGTCTGGTAGCTGTATGGGGACAAGAAACATTATAATGTTATGATTGTAATTTCAAATAAGAACTTCACAGCTGATAGCATCCGCTTGGTTCAGCTACTCAATAGCACAACGAAAGTCAATATGCTGAAAGTATGTGACAAGCTCGACTTATACGTAAGTCCCAACTTGAAGAAAGATGAGACAGCCAGGCGAATAGCTCAGGAGATGTTTGATAATCCAATCGAGATCTTGAGCCGTTTGAACAAGCAGGAACTCCAGATAGTAGATGAGTTTGTAAAAGGCGATGCCAACACCTACGTGGTTCGCAAGATGCGCAAGACCCAGTATAAGCTTCAGAAGCTATACCTGGTAGCAACCTACGAGGATAAGGAAAACCAGGAATGGCACATGCTGATGCCGTCAGGATTAACCAAAGCCTTATCCACCAGTCTCAACTTCTATTTGGATATGGCCAATAAAGGCGTCAAAGCCCCCTCTGCCAAGCAACTTCGCATGATGTCCGCTTTAGGTCAATTATTCGGCGGCAAAGAGCTTTAATCCTTTGGCATTAACGAACTAAAAGTAACGGTCGCAGGTATCATTTTCGTAAAAACTGGATATTGGGTTAGGTGTAATAGATATTATATAAAATTATGGCACATAAAACTTTTATTTCTTATAAGTATAGCGAAGCGCAAGATTTGCGTGATGCTATTATAGATGCAATGGGTGATGATGCATCATATTATCAAGGTGAGACTTCTGAATCACCAGATTTGACTGATACTTCTACAGAAAACATCAAAAAGCATCTTCGTGACATGATGTTTGATACATCCGTTACTATAGTATTGATTACTCCTCATATGAAAGAAAGTAAATGGATAGATTGGGAACTCGAATACTGTTTGAAGAAGATTCCTCGCAAGAATAGAACTTCTCAACGTAATGGAATAGTGGGAGTTATAATGAAAGTAAACGGTGGTTATGATTGGTTTAGATATATGGTAACTAAAGAGGATGGACACCAGCTGACAGGATATAAAGAAGAACTGGTTTATCCTATTATATCGAATAATCGTCGAAATCAAAATCCTGTTGTTTATCATTGTGAGAAATGTCACAGTATTGATCGCTTGACGGGATCATATATTTCTTTTGTTGATGAAGAGACTTTTTTGGCAGATATTGATACATATATAGATAATGCTTTTGCCAAGAGTGAGAACGATGCTGCAGGTTACGACATAACACCGACAAGATAGTTTTCATTTGTAGTATCTAAATAAAATGTTTTGTTATGGATAAGAAACTTTTAATTAAGAAATATTGTGAAGCTCTTGAAAATGGTAGAGCTGCGATATTTGCAGGAGCAGGTTTGTCTGTTGGTGCAGGTTTTGTTGATTGGAAAGGATTACTTAAAGATGTTGCGGAAGAACTTAATATCCAATTGCGAAGTTATACTAATCTTGTAGATTTGGCACAATATTATGTAAATGCTACACGTAATAAGTCCGAACTAAGTCATGCGATATTGAATGCTTTTCCAGTCTCGGCAACTCCATTGGCCAATCATAAGATTTTAGCAGGACTTCCTATCAAAACTTATTGGACAACTAATTTTGATAAGTTGATAGAGAAATCACTATTAAATGTAAATAAAATATGTGATGTTAAGTCTTTGCCGAGTAATCTAGCTATTGCAAAAGATAAAAGTGATGCTATAGTTTATAAAATGCATGGTGATGTTGATAATCCTGATTTGACGATTTTAACACGTGATCAGTTTGAAAAATATCAGCAAACTCACAAGGCATTTCTTGATAGTTTTTGTTATGATCTTACAAACAAGACATTTTTGTTTTTAGGTTTGAGTTTTGACGATCCTAATTTACATTATGTTTTGAAATATGCTAGAATGTTACACGGTGAAAATCAACGGAGACATTATTATATTTTGCGAAAAGTATCTCAAGAACCTGGTGAGAAAACTGAAGATTTTGAGTATCGTAAGCGTGAGCAAGAACTTTTTATAGAAGATATGAAAAACTATGCTGTTGAAACGATACTTATCGATGATTATAGTGAAATAACAGAAATATTATCTGCAATTCAAAAACGATATTTAAGACGTACAGTTTTCATATCAGGTGCTGCTGTAGAATACACAAATTATTCTGAAAAAGAAGTTAAAGAATTTGTGAAAAAACTCAGCGCAAGATTGATTCGAGATAATTTCAGAATAGTAAATGGATATGGCCTTGGATTTGGTGATGAAGTATTGACAGGTGCAGCACAACAGATTCAGAATGATCATAAAACATTTGAAGAAAATATTAAAATTATGCCTTTTCCGCAAGGATTGCCCAATCCGAAAGAGGCTTGGCATCAATATCGCCAAGAGATGATACAGAATACAGGCATATCAATATTTCTCATGGGGAATAAAAAAGATAAGACTTCTGGTACGATCATAGGTTCTAATGGTATGCAAGAAGAGTATGACTTATCTAAAAGTCATGGAAACTTTTTAATTCCTGTAGGTGCTACTGGATACAAAACGAAAGATTTATGGACACAACAAATGAGTGCTCATGATAATTCTTTTTCACCAACGAAAAACGAGATGGAATCGCTTGATGATGAGACGAAATCTCTTGACGAACATTTGGATACTATTATGTCTATATTGGAAAGAATAAATAGTTAAAAGCATGGCAAAGTCGGATGAAAATCATATGTTCGTTAGTCACTATCATGAAGATGAAGAACATATTAAAGGAATGAAAGAACTTTTAGGTGATTCTTATAAGTTCAAAAATAGTTCGGTAACATCGGACAAATTCAACAGAGCCAATAATCCTGATTATATCAAATCGTTGCTTCGCTCTCGAATATCTTGGGCAAAGACTGTTGTGTGTTTGATAGGTCCAAAAACTCATGATAGTGAGTGGGTAGATTATGAAGTAAGAAATGCCGCTAAACAAGGTAAGCGAATAGTGGGGGTATTTGTAAGAGGCGCAAAAGATTCTGATGTTCCTCCAGCATTGGAGGAACTGGCTGATGCTATAGTTGGATGGAATAAAGATAGTATCATTGGTGCTATAAATGGAGCCTCAACATTTAGTAAGGCCGATGGAAGTCCACGAGAATATAGAGGAGAAAGTCGTACTAATTGTTAATATCATTATTATGGCAAAAGGTTATAGTTATGTTGTTGCTCGCGATTTTGGCTTTGCGCCAAATCCTTTTAATGGATTCTTGACATTAGCAACTTGTAAGCCGAAAATCCGAAAATGGGCTCAAGTTGGTGATTTTGTTATAGGTAATGCTAATAAACAACTCAATAATAAGCTTATCTATATGATGAAAGTCACTAAGAAAATAACATTCGACGATTATTGGCAAGGGGCAGAGTATTTATGCAAACGACCAGTTATGAATGGCTCTGTTAAAACTATGTATGGTGATAATATTTATCATCATGATGAAAGTGGAAAATGGGTTCAAGAAGATTCACATCATAGCCTTCCTAAAGGCAAGCTTAACATATACAATTTAAATAGAGATACAGGAGAGACAGATGCTGTTCTCATATCTACAGAGTTTTTCTATTTTGGTAGGAATATGGTAGATGTTCCTTTGAAATTTCGTCGATGCTTGCATCGATATATCGGCCAAAAGAAAGTTTCGTATGAAGACTGTCTGGCACTATGGAAATATTTAGAGGATAATTATCCAAAGAATGAATTAATAGCTCTTCCTCGTCAATTCAATACATTTAAGCGTTATGATGGAAAGAGCTAGTTCCATTATTCCAAACGACGAAGTCTTTCGCTATTACTTCTATTTCATTCAGGAACGGATGAATATGTTTTGGCGTAGATGCGAGGGAAGGAGGGTTTTGACCAAAGACCCAATACTTCGGGAATACAAATTTACCAATGTATATCGGGTTTGTGATAGAGTGAGCCAATATCTACTTCACCATGTCATATATAATAAGGTGGAAAGATATACCCCGGAAAATATGCTTCTTCGCATACTTGTCTTCAAAATCTTCAACAAGATTGAGACCTGGGAGTATCTTGAACAAACTTATGGTGAGATAACTATCCAGCACTTTGATGTCAAGAAGATAAGTGCTTTGTTGAGTGAAAGGCAAAGATATGCACCGATATTCAATAATGCCTATATGATGACAGGCTCACATAAACGTTATGACTACCTGTCAACGAAGCATGAGAAATGGCTGACGATGGTGAAGGAAGAGTTTATCGGAGAAGGTATCATAGATAAAGTATTGAAAGCACATTCTCTCGAAGAAATTTATCAGCTGCTGAGGGGATGTTCTTTCTTGGGAGGCTTCCTCGCTTATCAATATACGATAGATTTCAACTATTCTCCATATATCAATTTTGATGAAAATACTTTTGTCATAGCAGGTATAGGAGCCATTCGTGGTATCAATAAATGCTTTATATCCCATGGTAATAGTTATGAAGATGCCATTAGATATACAAAAGAGCATTTCACGGAATTGCAAAAGAAATATGGTTATATAGAGTTCAGACCCTTGAAAGGTCATGAACCGACACTCTTGGATTTGCAAAATTGCTTTTGTGAAACCGATAAGTTTTTAAGGGCTAAGATGCCGGAACTCCTGATTGGAAATAAGCGTATCAAGCAAAAATATAAGCCTTCGTGTGATAAGATACAATATATCTTCCCTTCTAAATGGAAAGTTAAGGAAACAAATAAGTTATGTTCACAGCCGAATATAAAGGAATTAATGATTTCCTGGTAAACTCTTCTCGTCTTCTTCTTAAATATGGAGTTGCTCGTGAAACTCGTGGAAAGAAATGTTATGAGTTGCCAGAACCATTTATGTTCAAGATTACCGAACCGACAGCTAGGCTTGTTACGATTCCTGAGCGTAAATGGAATGTATGTTTGCCCTATGCTGAATCACTTTGGTTAGCATCTGGTAGAAATGACATGAATTTTATCACGCATTACCTGGCTCATATGTTGGATTTTTCTGATGATGGCCAGTATATGAGGGCTGGTTATGGACCAAGATTGCGAGCTTATGATGGAGAACGTCAGGATTATCAAATATCCAAATCATTATCATCAGAAGCTTATGTGGTTGATCAGTTTAAGTATGTTGCTGATAGCTTCGGTAAGGATATCAATACTCGTCGAGCTGTTATCAATATTGATGATACGATGAAAGATGAATTTGATGTAGATGATATTTTGAAAGTTACCAAAGATATTCCGTGTACAAGATTGCTCCATTTCTTGCGTAATGGAATGACTGGAAAGTTAGACTTAACGGTCTATATGCGCTCGAACGATATGCTTTGGGGAGCAAGTGCCGTCAACATTTTCAATTTCACTTTTATGCAAGAGTACTTTTCTTCAATACTTGGGATGGAAATTGGTAACTACTATCATATAGCCAATAATTTTCATTATTATGAAGATAAGCGTGGCATGCTGGAGACTTTGGCTTCAATAAAAGATTATTATGATGAACCTTATGTGTATTGCAAAAAGTTCAGTTCTCTTCAGGAGTTTGATGAACAGATAAAGAAACTGTCAGATGAAGAGGCAAAAATGAGAGATGCAGATTATCATTATAATCCTAATTTGTTTGTAGATAGCTTTTTCAAGGATTGGTATTCTGTGTTATACCATAAGAATCATAAAAGGTGTCCTGTCATTATTGAACATCCTGGGTTATATAAGATAATAAGTTAGGCTTTTTGTTTTGAAGCCCCCAGGCGGTCCCATCCCGCACAACATGGCGAGACCTTTGATGGTCCGCCAACCTTAGAGCGTAGCGGTTCTGAGCACCGGAGGGCGGTTACATCCTTCCTTCTGAGGAGGAAGGCTTGGTTAGAGGTGGAGCTCCCTTTGGAAAGGGAGACGGAGGGATTCGAAAAAATACCTTTTTTAATGGGAAAAAGCGATGCCAATGAGTGCAATGAAAGCTTGCTTTCAAATTGCCGAGTGCAGCTCGCTTTATCAACAAAGAAGGACGGGATGATTTTAGAAATCTTTATTATTTAAAGAACAAGAATTATGCACGACATACAAATCATAATCATGGCTGGCGGCGTAGGTAGCCGCTTCTGGCCTATGTCAACCCCCGATTACCCAAAGCAGTTCATTGATGTGATGGGAGTCGGCCGTTCCCTCATACAATTGACAGTAGATAGATTGAAGCCAATCTGTCCTGTCGAAAACATGTGGGTTGTGACAAACGAGAAATACATTAGCATTGTCAAGGAGCAAATCCCTGACATGCCAGTAGATAACATATTATCAGAGCCGGAGGCTCGCAATACTGCTCCATGTATTGCTTATGCCTGCTGGAAGATCCAGAAGCAGCATCCTGATGCCAACATCGTGGTGACACCATCCGATGCCCTCGTCATTAATACCTCGGAGTATCAGCGAGTGCTCAGCAAGGCATTGAGCTATACATCCGATAAGAACGCCATCGTTACCATCGGTATCAAGCCAAGCCGCCCGGAAACAGGTTATGGCTATATCGCTGCAGCAGAGCCAACATCCGTAGATGAAATCTACAAGGTTGAGGCTTTCAAGGAAAAGCCAAACCTGGAGACAGCCGAACAATACCTTGCCGCTGGCAATTACTATTGGAATGCCGGAATCTTTGTATGGAACATTGATACCATCAGCAAGGCAATCCGCACCTTCCAGCCAAACCTTGCCAGCATCATGGATGAGATGGCACCTTCTTTCTATACCGAACAGGAGAAAGAGGTAGTCGGCAGACTCTTCCCAACCTGTGAGAAGATAAGCATCGACTATGCCGTGATGGAGAAGTCGAAGGAAATCTATACCTTTCCAGCCGAGTTCGGTTGGAGCGACTTAGGCAGCTGGGGCAGCCTCCGTACCTTGCTTCCACAGGATGAGGTTGGCAATGCCAAGGTAGGCAAGGACATCCGCTTGTATGAATGCAAGAACTGCGTGGTTCATGCAGCCGATGAAAGCAAGGTGGTAGTTCAAGGCTTGGATGGCTATATCGTAGCCGAGAAGAATGGACAGCTGCTTGTTTGCTCATTGAAAGAAGAACTGAGAATTAAAGAATTTGGAAAGTAATTTATGTCAAATCAAACATCAGATAATAATAAACGAATTGCGAAGAATACCTTGCTTCTTTACTTGCGAATGCTCTTTATGATGTTGGTGTCGTTATATACGAGCCGCGTCATATTAAATACATTGGGAGTAGTTGATTTTGGTATTAATAATGTGGTGGGTGGAGTTATAACCATGTTGGGATTCTTGACAGGATCTCTTGGTGCAGCATCCTCTAGGTATATCACTTTTGATTTAGGAAAAGGTGATATGGGTGTGATGAAAAGAACTTTTGGTAATATCAAGAGTATTCATTATATTTTAGCAGGTATTATATTACTTGTAGGTGAAACTATAGGTCTATGGTTTATGACCACCCAATTACAAATTCCGGCAGAACGTGAAACAGCGGCTTTCTGGGTTTACCAATTTTCCATACTTTCTGCTATGATTGCAGTTATCTCTGTTCCCTATAATTCAACTATGTATTGCTCATGAAAAAATGTCGGCTTTTGCTTACATAACGATTGTCGATGCAGTTTTAAAATTATTGATTGTTTATTTGTTGGTTGTTATACCATTCGATAAATTAATTATATATTCTCTTTTATTCTTTTGCATTCAGGCTTTTGACCAAATTGTTTATATGCTATATTGCTCTCGGCATTTTGAAGAAGTACATGCAAAATGTAGTTACGACAAGAAGCTATTTAAGGAAATATTTTCATTTGCAGGTTGGACTATGAATGGAAATTTAGCAGTAATAGGATTTACGCAAGGATTGAATATCTTGCTTAATATGTTTTTTGGTCCAGCTGTAAATGCTGCCAGAGGAGTTGCTGTTCAAGTTCAGAATATATGTCAGCAATTCTGTAGTAATTTTCAAATGGCACTAAATCCCCAATTGACAAAAAGTTATGCACAAGGTGATTTGAAAATGATGCATGGTTTATTGATAAAGAGTTCTAAATTTTCTTTTTTCATTTTGTTTTTTATAGCTATGCCTCTCATGTTTGAAGCAAATATTGTATTAAAGACATGGTTAGGTATTGTACCAGATTATACTGTGAATTTTCTCAGATTGATATTGATTGTAGGTTTACTTTTTACCTTGTCAAATCCGATTATAGTATCAGTTCATGCTACAGGACGTCTGAAAAAATTTCAGTTAATTGAAGGTTCTATGCTTTTGATGATAGTACCCATAGCTTATGTTTGCTTAAAATTTCTAGGAATTCGACCAGAATATGTCTTTGTTGTACATATATTAGTAGAAATATGTACCCAATATGCAAGACTTAGAATAGTTCTGCCAATGATAAATATGAATCTAGTTGATTATTTTAGACGGGTTGTAAAACCCATTTTGTTTGTGGTAGTATTGTCTCCGATATTGCCGTATGTTATATATAACAATCTTAATGAGGGGTATGCATCATTTTTTATTGAATGTAGCATTTGTGTACTTTGTTCTAGTATGGTAATTTACTCCGTAGGTTGTACTTGTTCAGAACGTATATTCATAAAAGGGAAAATATTTGAATTGATAAATAAAGTAAGAAATCGTAACTAGAGTAAATATGAATAATCCAAAAGTAAGTGTTATTGTACCTGTATATAATGTAGAAAAACTTCTACAACGCTGTATAGATAGCATCCTTGCTCAGACATTTACCGATTTCGAATTGCTCCTTATTGATGACGGGAGTAAAGATAAGTCGGGAGAAATTTGTGATGAATATGCTGCAAAAGATAGTCGCATAAGAGTTTTCCATAAGCAAAATGGAGGTGTGAGTACGGCTAGAAATATAGGAATAGATAAAGCTCAAGGTGAATGGATTTATTTTGTAGATAGTGATGATATAGTTTTGCCAAGCGCTTTAGGTACTTTTTGTAGCTTAATCTATTCTGATAGTGAATTAGTAATGGCGGGCTTCTATACATCTGACGAAAATAATACAGTAAGGGAACAGCGAAAGATGGTTAGACAATGTGAATTATCAGTCATACAGGCTCTGAAAGAAATGTATGCTCCTACTGATTTCTGCTATCAAGGTTATCTTTGGTGTAAGCTATTTAAAAGAAAAGTAATTCTTCAAAATAATTTGCGATTTGAAGAGACTATAAGTTTCAATGAGGATAGGCTGTTTATCGTAGAATATTTATGTCATTGTCTTGCTCCGATTTCATATACGACCAATGCCGTCTATAATTATATTCTTAGAACTGATAGTGCGATGAGTACTTTACAAAAAGAGTATAATAAGAAGTTCGCAACGGATTTTGATGCCTTTGTGTTAATGTATCAAAGAATTTCAGAATACACCAAGGATAAAGAATTAATTCATTTGGCATTAAATGGAATTTGTGATTCTTATAAGACCAATCATAAGATGATGCTGAATTTTAATCAATATGATAGGGATATACATAGACATATGTTTAAGTGTATGTTACAAAAAGGTGCGATTCTTCAATATTTAAAGTCTATATTAAGACCATTTTTAGGGTATATGGGCTTGCTATTATTTCCGAAAATCACAATAAAGATTTCAAATAAATAGATTATGAATAATAAAAAGTATGATTATCTTATAGTAGGCTCCGGTCTTTTCGGAGCCACATTCGCACATCTTGCTCATAAGCAAGGCAAGAAGTGCTTAGTTATTGACAAGCGATCTCATTTAGGCGGTAACATCTATTGTGAGAATATCGAAGGTATTAATGTACATAAGTATGGCGCACATATCTTTCATACCTCTAATAAGAAGGTGTGGAACTTCGTCAACTCCATTGTAGAGTTCAACCGCTATACCAACTCGCCAGTGGCTAACTATAAAGGTAAGCTCTATAATCTGCCTTTCAATATGAACACCTTCTATCAGATGTGGGGTGTTACCACTACTGAAGAGGCGCAGGCTAAGATTAATGAGCAGAAAGCGGAAGCTGTTGCTCGTATGAAAGCAGATGGCGTAACAGAACCTCGTAACTTGGAGGAACAGGCTCAGGTATTGATAGGAAAAGACATTTACGAAAAACTTATCAAGGGTTATACAGAGAAGCAGTGGGGAAGAAAATGTACAGAGCTTCCTGCATTCATTATTAAGCGTTTACCAGTTCGTCTCATCTTCGATAATAACTACTTCAATGATAAGTACCAGGGAATTCCTGTTGGTGGTTATAACAAACTCATTGATGGCTTGCTTGAAGGAGTAGAGACGAAAACGAATGTAGATTTCTTTGAAAACCGTGAATATTGGGAGGGTATCGCTGACAAGATAGTGTTCACTGGTAAGATAGACGAATTCTATAATTATCAGTTTGGCAAACTAAACTATCGTACAGTACGTTTTGAGACAGAAATCATTGATAAACCAAATTATCAGGGCAATGCTGTTGTGAACTATACAGAGCGTGAAGTACCTTACACTCGTGTTATTGAGCACAAGCACTTCGAGATGTTTGGCCAGGATGTGTATGAATGCCCAAAGACCGTCATTTCGAAAGAGTATTCCACAGAGTGGAAAGATGGAATGGAACCATACTATCCAGTGAATGACAAGCAGAATTCTGAACTTTATGCTAAGTACAAGGAACTAGCAGATAAGGAAGAGAATGTCATATTCGGTGGTCGCCTTGCGGAATATAAATATTACGACATGGCTCCTATTATAGAGAAGGTAATGGAGATATTCTAAAAAAGAATATACTACGTTTGATGTCTTGTATGAAAGAAAATCAATAGTTACGTTCTAACATTGATTAACAATGGATACAGGATAAACTTTGTCGGTTAGATGGATATAATTTGTAAGAAATGTATAACAGTATAATTATATAGAGTAATTTAATATTTTTCAGTAGGCTGATTGTCTTCAGTTTATTTTATAAGCTACTTTTCGGCTGTTGGCATGAAGCCTGCTGATTTCTAGTAAAAATGAAATGTTATGACTGCAATTGTTGGAATAATAAATAGACAAGGAGTGGCTTTTGCTGCTGATAGTGCAGCAACAGTAACCCTATCTTCAACGCAGAAGATTTCAAATCATGCTAATAAAATTTTCGAATTGTCTAGGCGTGAACCGGTAGGGATTGCATTGTGTGGTAATATGGATTTTATGAAAATTCCATGGGAACAGATTATTAAAATGTATCGGAAACAGCTAAGTGATAGACAATTTCCTTCTGTGATAGAGTATGCAAATGACTTCTTTGCCTTCGTTAGAAAAATAAATGCTTTTCAGAACAAAGAACTTGACCCCAAAGCAGAAATTTCGTTTTTTGTTGATTCTTTTTATAATGATATGTTTTCTTCTGCTAATGAACAACTAAAGAAAGCGGGAGAGGACGCAACAGACGAGATTTTAGTTCAAGTTATGTTTGAGAAGATTGTATCTTGCGGCAATGATTACAAGAGTGAAGAAGTTAGCCCTGATTTTCAAGATATGACTTTAGGTGAATTTGAAATGTTGGCAGAAGATTATGTTTCTAAGAAAATTTCTGTCTGTCTCTCTTTGCCAAATACACCTTCTGCTTTTAAGGATAGCTTCATAGAAACTCTATTTTATATTCTGCGCTCTAAATATCATGTTTACTCCAATAGTACAGGGCTTGTATTCTTCGGCTATGGTGATCAAGAATTATTACCTTCATATTATTCATTTCGGATAAGCGAAATGTTTGGCGAGAGAATGAAAATAACAAGAGATTCCTTTTATAAGGTTGACACACAACATGATGCATGTGTGGAACCGTTTGCACAAACAGATGTAGCTCAGACTGTTGTTAGGGGTATTGACGATAAATTGCGTCAAACTTTTTATAATAATATGAAAACTATATTAAGCAAACTTGTCGGAATGATTGTTGGAAAAATGCAAGAAGTTAATGCTCCAAAAGAATTTGTTGATGCTATGAAAGCAATTGATGTTGATGGCTTAGCAGGGGCATTCAAAACTGATATGGAACAATATATTTGGGACAATTATTGTAGCAAACTCATAGATGTTGTAAAGTTTATGAGTAAAGAGGATATGGCAGAGATGGCAGAAAGCCTTGTCAAGATGACAGGCTTGAAAAGACGAATAACCACAGAAAAAGAAAGTGTTGGTGGTCCTGTTGATGTCGCGGTTATTACAAAAGGGGATGGTTTCGTGTGGATAAAAAGAAAGCATTATTTCTCTGCAGATATAAACCATAATTATTTTGAACGAAATAAAAAATAATTGAGATATGGATAGAAAAAATTATTCCTTAAAAGCAGAGATGCAAAAGAACTTCCAAGAAGACTTTTCTTCATTTTCTGAGAGTAAAAATATGATAGCTTCTATTCTAAATCAGGGATTGAAGGGGATAGACAAAATTAAGTGGTAAATAAGCAATATGGAAAAGATATTAACGATAGTGATTCCTACGTACAATATGCAAGACTATCTTCGTAGATGTCTTGACTCATTGATTGTACCAGAGGAACAGATGAAGCACCTGGAGGTGCTTGTAGTGAATGATGGTAGCAAGGACAATTCTTCTGCCATAGCCCATGAGTATCAGGACAAGTATCCTGATACTTTTAGAGTAATTGACAAGGAGAATGGTAACTATGGTTCCTGTGTGAATCGTGGATTAAAGGAGGCAGCTGGTAAATATATCAAGATATTGGATGCAGATGATTGGTTTGATAAAAACACGTTTACACTATACTTGGAAAAGCTAAATGGCATAGAGGCTGATTTGATAATTACTGATTATAATTTCGTCAGCAATAAAGGTCGGAAGAATCCTGTGTGTTATCATTTTCCAATAAACAAAATTTTAAGTTTTAGTAAAATTTGTACTTCAGACGAATTTGTCGCTTTGGAAATGCATGCAGTTACTTATTTGCGAGAGAACTTGATTAGCATGAATTATCACCAAACAGAAGGTATATCTTATACTGACCAGGAATGGATGTTTGAGCCAATGGCTATGGTAAATCGTGTTATGTATATACCATTGAATATCTACCAATACCTTTTAGGGCGTGAGGGGCAGACCGTTACTTTGGAGGCTCGAATTAAGAACATCTCGCAAGTTATCTCCATCCAAGAGAAATCTTTGAACATATTTAAAAAGTATCGAGATTCAGAAAATCCTGCATCTGTCTATCTTGCGAAACGACTTGTTCTGCGTTGCAAATACATTTACGACCCGGATATTTTGTTGGGCAAATTTACGCAAAAGAATTTGATAGTTTCTTATGATGAGCAGCTGAAAGCAAATTTCCCTGATATTTATCAAGAATCGAATGATTGTATGGTATTATCATCAAAAATGCCTTACCACTATCTCAGAGTATGGCGCAAAGGAAAAGGTGGCTTAGAAATGGTTTGCTTTAAAATACTTTGGACTGTTAGGACTTTTTTACGTTATCTGAAATAGAAAGCTTATGAATATTGCTTTTGTTACAACTTTTAAAGTGTCACCAGAAAAGGGAGGTACAGAACGAACAACACTCCGAATAAGTGGCGCTTTTAGAAAGGGAGGTAATCGATGCTACAATTTATACGCAAAAGAAATTGACAAGAAGTTGCCTCCTGCTGAATTTGATGGCGTTTTCAATATCTACCAGATAAATTTGAAGGATTTTTCGAAAACTTACAACATAGATATCTTCGTTTTCGAAGGAGCCTTTGAGCAGTTGGGGATGGTCAGAAATGCATTGGGAGAAAACAGAACGTGCAAATTAGTCTTTGTACATCATTTTGAACCAGGTTCTGAGGTGTACTTTGAATTGTTTAGGGATATAAAAGCAGAGTTTTTACATTCAAATAGTGTTGCGCAAAAGTTCAAACAAATGATTAAAATTTGCTTATACCCTCTTTACAGACCTTATAAAGTACACAAAGCACATGCAAATTATAAATTGGCATATGATATTTGTGACAAGGTGGTACTTCTTTCGGCAGAGTATATTTACAAGTATTGCTCGTTTGGCGGTGTTAGTGAGAAGGAAAAGTTTGCCGTCATTCCAAATGCAATAACTTTTGATGAGTTCATCCAAAAGAGCGAGTTTACTCGGAAGAAGAAGCAGGTCTTGATAGTAACAAGATTGGAAGAAACTCAGAAACGAATTTCATTGGCCATAAGAATTTGGAAAATGATAGAGCAAATGCCTGAGTTGAGTGATTGGACACTTAAAGTCGTTGGCTTTGGAAACTATGAAGCGCAATATAAAAAGTTGGCTAAGGGATTGCGACTAGAAAGAATATTTTTTGAAGGCAGGCAAGATCCTAGACCATACTATAGAGAAAGTTCTTTATTTATGATGACATCACTTTACGAAGGATGGCCCATGACTATCAATGAGAGTTTGCAATTTGGCTGTGTGCCATTTGCCTTTGATGTAATTCCGTCATTGCACGACATCATTGAAAATGGCAAAAATGGCTGTCTTTTAAGAGAGATGGATTTAGTTGGTTATGCTCAAAAAATGAAAGAAATTATGCTTGATGATGAAAAGCGAGAAGAATTAATGGAAAAGTGCTTGGAAACATCAAAGCTATATTCTTTGGACAATATTTATGTCAAATGGAAAAAACTTTTAAACGAATTATAATATGATTCCTAAGAAAATACATTATTGTTGGCTTAGTAACGATCCTATGCCGCAACAACTTCAGAAATGTGTTGATAGTTGGAAGAAATTTCTTCCTGACTATGAAATCGTAAAATGGGATTTGAATAGATTCCCTCTTGGTAAGAGCCTTTGGGTAAAGCAAGCATTTGAAGCCAAAAAATATGCTTTTGCTGCGGATTATATTCGATTGTATGCTTTAGCTACAGAAGGTGGTATTTATTTAGATAGTGATGTGGAGGTTTTGAAGTCTTTTGATGATTTGTTGCATCTACCTTATTTCATTTGTAGAGAAAATAGTCCTCAGGGAATAGAAGCTGCAACAATGGGGGCTGAAGTAGGAATCCTTTGGATAAAAGAATGTTTAGAATCATATAAGGACAAATCTTTTATCAACGAGGATGGAACAGCAAACACGATGGTCTTGCCACGTGTACTAAAGGAAAATATAGAGAAAAAATTCTATATTCATTACATAAGTTCAAAATCAGAATTTGGACAAGACAAAGATGTTGTTTATGTTTTTCCATCTGATTATTTCAGTCCGAAGAACTATGTGACAAAGAAAATCTCTGTAACCACAAATACATACTCTATTCACCATTTTGCAGGGACATGGGTCCCTTTATGGAAAAAGTTGTTGTTAAGGATTTGGGTTCCTTTTACAATTACCTTCCCCAAAATAGCAGAAAAAATTAAAAAACATGGATTATTGTAGAATATCAAAGAGTGAATTTCCATTTTGGGCTATGTTTTGCCTATTTCCTGTAATATCCATAGCCGTTTGGCAAATTACAGGAAATGAGGTCGTAAACTATGATGTGTTTTGGATACCTTTTTGTGCTGTCTTGTCATTATATGGACTTATCCGTAAAACGATTATTTTCAAAGGGCAAGTTAAAGCGTATTTGATAATAGGATTTCTTGGCATTCTGAAATATGTTATCCCATGGGTTAGCGAAAATATTTCATTGACGGCAAGTTTGATGGATGGCAAATGGTTTATATATCTTTTTACCGCCATAGTTTGGCTAAATAGCTTTGGTAGCCCAAGAATGGAAAAGATATATAAGTATTGTATATTCTTTTGCTTTATTTATATAGCCAAGGCTCTCTACATGATATTGACTGGACAACTATCAAGGAGTGGCGTATTGATGGAGGCCAACTACGATGGCTATATGATTTTAATGGTATATTGCTTTAGCGATGTGGTCAAAGGAAAGAAATGGTGGTGGAATGCGATTATCATCTTAACAACATTGCTGACATTCTCACGAACGGGATGGGCTTCGTTTTTTGCAATTATGGCATTAAAGTTGTTTAAAAAGAACATCTTATACGTGATTTTGCTAACACCAATAGTCTTGGTATTAATTGAGGTGGGAGCGGATTTGAGAGGAGAAAGTGTACAAAACATGGATCGCTTCGTTTATTGGAAACAGGCTATTATTTATTTCAGAGAAACTTCCGTTTCTAATGTGCTATTTGGTTCAACTCCTGGTGTTAGTCTGAAAATGCACATTCTTCCTGAATTTGTATGGACTATGGAGAATTTTGAGGAAATGAAAAATTTGAGAGGCGTTTTTCCATTTATGTTCCATAGTACATACTTGCGTTTAGCTATAACTTGGGGCGTTTTTGCAGCCCTGTTGTATCCTGCAATGCTGATTTGTAAATTTATTAAAAGCAAATATACACCATTAAAATTACTCTGTTTAATAACATTGATACAAAGTTTCTCTTTGTCTGCGTTAACGCTACAAAATGTTTCGTTCTTATTGTTTGTCTTGTTCATTAGTTCTTGGAGATACGACAAGAAGATTCAAAATTACAGGTATAACAAGATAATTGTGAATTCTCAAGCTAAATGAATTTTGAAATTATGGAAAGATTGGTTTATGTTGATTTATTAAAAGGCATTGCTATCATTTTGGTGGTTATGGGACATATGTTTGAGCCATATACCGATTGGTTGCATTCTCCTATCAATCAGATGATTTATTCAGTACACATGCCATTGTTTATATTTTTAAGTGGATTTGTTTTTTATGTTTATAATGGAAAGCATGGCTGGCTTAGGACTATAGCTAAAAGAGCATTTGCATTATTGCTTCCATTTTTTACCTTTTCTGCCATATATTGCTATTCAAAAGGGCTTTCATATACTGATATGCTATTAATGGATGAAATGCATAAAGGCTATTGGTTTACATTAGTTTTGTTCGAGATAATAGTTATATCAACTATTGTAGAAATGCTTGTGAAAAGAATTCGGGGGGGCAAAAACGAACCTTGTTCATAGACATTTTTGTAAATGCCTTTTTGATATTGTTTTTAATGGTAATAGGCAAAATGGAATTGATTCCAACTCCTTATGAAACATTGTTCTCTACAGATAAGGTCTGTCGTTATTATATGTTTTTCCAAATGGGAAGAATTGTACATACATATCAATGCTTTACTTGCTTATTTAAAAAACAGTGGCTATATGTATTTTGCTTGTTCGTATATTATGTCCTGTTTGTGCATGAAGGGTATAATTTACAATCAGCTAATATAGTATCATTTATTTTGCCTGTATGTGGAATAGTTATCTTGACAAATATTGTGGAGGAAAACCAAAAATACTTGAATAGTCATGGCTTATTAGCAAGTTTGGGCAAAAACTCATTGGAAGTATATTTTATACATTTCTTCTTGCTGGAAATCATTCCTCATCAGATTCTAGATTGTTATGGAATAGTTTATCTCCAAATCGTAGTTTTGTTTGCTTTACCTATGGCATGTATAGGTCTTTCGCTTGTATTAGCAAAACTAATCCATCATTCCGAGTTCTTGAATCTTATATTGTTGGGTAAAGGAACATATTTGAAAAAGATAATGTCAAAAATAGAATGAAACAAATTCGTATATTCTATCTTTTGATGAATATACATCAGAAGTTGACATTTAGATAATATGGGCGAACGGTTTCGAACCTCCTTTCTATGAGCTCCTTTTGGAGGAAGAGACTTAGTAGCCCTTTTTAAAAATTAAATGAAATATAGAAGTCATAAAATCAGATTATTAGGCTTGACCATTAAGGAAGAGTGTAAATCTAAGATAGTAAAGTAAATCACCGTTAGCCCGTATGGCGGTATCAATATAAAATATTTACCTTTGCATCCGTTATCAAAACAGTTTGATAAAGGAAACAAGGGAATATTTCGAAAAAGTGATACAGGATTACAACCAAAATCGTAAAGGTCGTAGCTTGTGCAAGTATTATAAAGATGAGGCAGTGGATTATGACTGGCTCATTGAGTTTAAGAAATCATATCGTTCAAATCAACTTCAACCAAATGAAAACAAGAAGCTAAGTGAAGGTGAGTTTATCGCTTTGACAGTTGAGGAGAATTTTGTTCCCGTGCAACAAACTCCTGCAGGTTGGCAAGTTGAGAGACTGATATTGAAGTCTCCGACAGGTGATGAGATGGAAATCAAGTATTTAGAGTTTGATGCCATCCATGCAGAACAGAAGCGTATGCAATCTCGTGTTGCAGAGCTTCAAGTCTCATTGCAGCATGGTTCATCTGCAGAAAAGGCGATTCGAGAGGTAAAACACCAACCAATACAGCGTAAGGTGGTGTAAATGATAAATATTATCTTTGCAATCGGTTTAAAAATCGCATAAAATGGAAAGCAAAGAATCTTATGCAATCTTTGACAATCCTTACTTGGGAGAAATCTGGAAAAACAGGTTTCTCTCTTGAATGAAGAACAGTTGTTCTATGTGTTAAGGAAAAAATATGTTTCATTTGATTATATGAATTCAATGGCTAATCGCTTTTTGCATTATTATATGGAAGATGATTCTGAGTTTGATTATGGCTTGTTTATCAAAGCGTTGGAAGAATCTGCGGATGAGGTCTTGAAGGCGATGGCATCTGCTAAGTGTATTACGAAAAGAATGTTGCACTTGAAGAAAATTCCTCATTGTCTGACGCCAATGGGAGATTCTTTTGACAAATTCAAAAGGGTTGGTGATAATGTGAAAATTCCTAATGTTGACGGATATAAGGAGTTGGTTGATGCTTTGCATTCAGCTAAGTATTTAGGAAGGGTGGTACAGATGGGTAAAGAGATTTCTGTAAGGGTTCTAAAACATTGATGAAAATGAGCATATTAGTAGATAAAATATTATCAACGGAAAAGTCTTCCGTTCATCAGATATTTGAAACGAAGGGTAAGGTTTATACTTACCTCAATCCTGTATCTTATCTCACAGCTCTGGATAATAAGGAGCTGTTTGGTAAGATGGATGGTATATTTGCCGATGGTGGCTTGTTGGTGAAAGCCATCAAATTGGTTTATGGCAAGCTGGTGACTCGAAGAAGTTTTGATATGACTTCGATGGCACCGGAGTTGTTCTCTTATGCAGAGGAGCAAGGAAAGACCATCTATATTGTGGCTTCTAAGCAGAAGCAGGTGGAGAAGGCTGTGGAGATATTCCGTGAGCGGTATCCAAAGGTGAAGTTTGCTGGTTATCGTAATGGTTACTTTGCTTCAGAACAAGAAATGGATGAAGAGGCAAAGCATATCGTTAAACTGAATTCAGATTTCTTGATAGTTGGAATGGGAGCCTTGATGCAGGAGAAGTTCCTGCTAAAGGTGAAGAATGCCGGTTATCAGGGTGTCGGATTTACCTGTGGTGGATTTATTCATCAGACTTCCAAGAATGAGATAGATTACTATCCTGCATGGGTGGATAAAACGAATCTTCGCTTTGTTTATCGAATGTGGAAGGAACCGCATACCCGTAAGCGTTATGTGATGGCAGGCTTGCTGTTTCCTGCAAGATTTATCGCAGAAAAAATCTTCGGATAGTCTTGTACAGCCAGTGAATGGGGGTGAAGACTACCGATATGGGAAGTAATATAATGAGTAGGAGCGTCGGTATAATATGACCGATGGCTCTTTGTAATTTATCTTTCATGCGTGCAAAAGTACAGCTTTATGTTGAAACAACAAAAGATTTTCTTTGATTTCTTGCGATTCTGCATTGGTTCTGCCAAGGAAATTCCTGGTTCTTTGAAGGAGGTGGATTGGAAGGAGCTATATGCTATCGCCCAGAAGCAGGCTTTGCTTGGTGTGCTGTTTCATGGTATCAGGCGGTTGCCAAAGGAGTTGGCACCAGAGCAGAAGCTGCTGATGCAATGGATGGTGATGGCGGAACAGATACGAAAACAGAATATCAGACTGTTTCAGGATTCCGTAAAAGTTTGCAAGAACTTCGAGAACGAGGGCTTTTCTAACTGTATCTTGAAGGGGCAGGGGAATGCGTTGCTTTATCCTGACCCTTATATGCGAACGCCCGGTGACATCGATATCTATCTCGCTGGTGGCAGAAAACGAGTTATGCAATATGTAAATAAGGTATGTCCGAATCAGGTGATGCGTTATCACCATGTGGACTTTCCTGTGATGAAAACGGCAATAGAGGTGCATTTTTCTCCTTCATAAATGTTTTTCCCTATTCATAATAGCAGGATGCAGAAATGGTTCGGGAAGGTAATGGATTTGCAATGCTCGAATATAGTTACATTACCAGATGGGTATGGAGAAATTACAGTGCCAACGATGAGCTTCAATGTCATATATATCCTCTCTCATCTCTATCGCCATGTGTTCACTGAGGGTATTGGCTTACGTCAATTAATAGACTACTACTTTGTTCTAGTGAAGAGTGAAGAATCTGACGGCGTTGCAGCGTGAACTGAAATATCTTGGTTTATGGAAGTTTGCTGGGGCTGTGATGTATGTGCTGCATGAAGCTTTGGGGGTACCAAAGGAGAAAATGATTGCACCTATTGATGTGAATGAAGGTCGTTTTTTGTTGGCTGAAATCATGCAAGGAGGCAATTTGGGTCAATATGACACTAGACTTGGAAGCAAGGAGAATGAAGGCAAACTTCATCGCTATCTCAGAATGAGTTTGCGCAACTTACGCTTCGCAAAGTATTATCCTACCGAGGCATTGAGCGAACCATTGTTCAGAACTTGGTTTGCCTTATGGAAGAAGATACATGGAATAAGATAACAGATATACGGGCGAACGGATCCCTCTCCCATTTTTTGAGCTACTTTTCGGTGATGGAGCTTAGTAGCCCGTTTTTATACAAATCGATTAAAATTGATATAATGAACGTAATAAAGACTGATATTGAAGGCATGCTCATTATTGAGCCTCGCCTTTTTAGAGATGCTCATGGCTATTTCTTTGAAAGCTATAGCGAGTGAGAGTTTAAAGAGAAGGTAGAGCCATTGGTAGGCTACAAGGTGGAGTTCTGCTAGGACAATTAGAGCATGAGTTCTTATGGTGTGATGCGTGGCTTGCATTTCTTTCGGAAAAGGATACGAAACATCCTTTGCTAAAAGAATTTGATTCTCCATTTACTTTTTGATTATATTTATTTTTAAGGATAATGTTTATATTATGGAACATAATTATAAGGTGAAATATGCGACTTTAAAGAAGAATTTAGAATATTATTTTTTTTGAACACGAATCTTACGAATAACACGAATATTGAGGTTATAGTTTCTCCTGAATGATTCGTGTAATTTGTGTTCG
>ULYX01030641.1_pt1 | contig 69902 bp, 61 predicted proteins | sample 1962591 | NCBI WGS metagenome assembly ULYX01 (sample SAMEA4835874, study PRJEB28245) | human gut metagenome | biome: gut microbiome; material: fecal sample | place: Denmark | collected 2008
AGAGGTTTAATACCTCTTGTCGCATTTAATTTTAAAACTTATATTTTTATTTAAATATACTGCATTACTTCTCTTAAATTCGCCACACCAATTAGTTGTATCTTAAACTTTCCCTGCAATCCTTCTAAATTTGCCTTCGGCATAATGCAAGTTGTAAATCCCATCTTTTCTGCTTCTTTTACTCTCTGCTGCGCCTGACTGACTCCACGCACTTCTCCGGAAAGTCCTACTTCTCCAAATATCAAAGTTTCCTCATCTATAACACGGTTTTTATAACTTGAAATAATTGCTGCCACAATTCCAAGGTCAATTGCCGGTTCTCCCAGTTTCATTCCACCAGCCAGATTTACATAAGCATCACACTCTCCCAAAGATAATCCTACCCTTTTCTCCAACACTGCCATCAACAAATTGACACGGTTGTAATCAATTCCAACTGCCGTTCGTCTTGGAAGCCCAAAATTGGTTCGCGTTATCAATGCCTGAATTTCAATTAAAATTGGTCTTGTTCCCTCTAAAGAGCAGACAACAACGGAACCTGACGCATCTGTCGGTCTGCCATTCAGCATAACTTGAGATGGATTTTTTACTTCCACTAATCCTTGTTCCCGCATTTCAAATACACCAATTTCATTTGTTGAACCAAAGCGATTTTTTACTCCTCTTAAAATCCGGTAAGAAGCATGACGGTCTCCTTCAAAATATAATACCGTATCTACCATGTGCTCCAGTACTCTCGGTCCGGCTACACTTCCATCTTTTGTCACATGTCCTACAATAAACATGGAAATCCCCATACCTTTTGCGATTTTCATTAATACGCCTGTTGACTCCCTGACCTGTGATACACTTCCCGGTGCAGAAGAAACCTCTTCATTATACATGGTCTGAATGGAATCAATAATGACTGCTTCCGGCTTTTCGTTCTCAATAATTGCTTTTATTGTCTCAAGATTCGTCTCACATAAAAGTTTCATCTTATCTGTAAATGTTCCAATTCTCTGCGCACGCATTTTTATCTGACGCAGAGATTCCTCTCCCGAAACATAAAGCAAACTGTGACCTTTATCTGATAGCTGTTTGCACACCTGCAGTAACAAGGTAGATTTTCCGATTCCAGGGTCTCCTCCTACCAGAACCATAGAACCTTGAACCAATCCACCTCCTAGCACGCGATCTAATTCCTCAATGTTTGTTGTAATACGATTATCCTCTGTAATATCAATTTCTGAGATGGTAGCCGGTTTTATTCTTTCTTTTTGTATTCCCTGACCATTTCCAGAGATTCCTGAACTCTTTGGCAGAACCGTTTCTTCCACAAATGTATTCCATTCCTTACAGCCTGGGCACTGTCCTAACCATTTGGGGCTTTCATATCCACAGTTCTGACAAAAGAAGACTGTTTTTTTTGCTTTTGCCATTTTTTTCTCCTATATTGTCTCTATATTGCTTGCTTCTATATTGCTTGCTTCTATATTGCTTGCTATGGAACAAAAACAGCCGAGGAAAATTCCTCGGCCCGAATTTGTATTTCATGTGAATGACTCGGCTGCAATTAACCAAGCTTCTTGCTTAAACTGCTTATTATTTCTTCTTAATCTCAACTGCTACCTGTTCAGACTGTTCTAATTCTACACTGATGGCAAGTTTTCCACCCAGATTTGTTTTCATAACGCCTGCTTCCACGTTATCAATCTTGATAGAATATTCTGCATCTTCTTCTAATTCTACTGTAATCTGTGCATCTTTCGGTCCTTCTACTTTAAAGCTCATGCCATCTGCTTCTACATTAAGATTTAAAACAGTCGTTCCCGGAACAGATTCATATACAAACATGCCATTTCTTTCTAATTTGGTAATCTCATTATATGTTTTTACTTTATACATGTCACCATCATGTTCAAAATCAGATAATTTTGATTTTGTATCCAATTCATAATTTCCAAAACTGATTGTGCCATCTTCCTCTGTACGAATTAATTCTTTAATTACTGACATAATTATGTCCTCCCATATGTCTTTCGTTAGTAAACTTTTTCTTTATAAACCGGATGCTTCCATTTGTGTTGTGTGAACCATAATCAGCTATTAAGCCTCACACCTTTTCAGCTTAAACCGTCTTTATAAAGTTTTGCTTACATGAATATTACCATAAATCAAACTTTTTTTCTAGTTTTTCTAGTCATGTTTTACCATAAATTTTATTTTTTCCTTAGAAACGCCGATTATCACCTTATCGCCCTGTTTAATTCTTCCCTCCAAAATTTCTTCTGCCATCGCATCTTCAATTTTATTCTGGATTGCCCTTCTAAGCGGACGAGCACCATATTTCGGGTCAAATCCCTCTTTTGCAATCAGCTCTTTGACCGAATCACGAACTTTCAATTCAATTCCCATCTGGTCTTTACAACGCAGGGTTAAATCTTTTAACAGAATTCCTACGATTTTCTTCACTTCTTCTTTATTTAACGTATGGAATACAATAATTTCATCAATACGATTTAAAAATTCCGGCTTAAACATCCGTTTTACTTCTTCCATTACGCCCTCTTTCATACGGCTGTAATCTTTCTTCTCATCTTCCACCGCACCAAATCCAAGACGTTTTGGTTCAATAATTGCCTTTGCTCCGGCATTAGAAGTCATAATAATAATCGTTTCTTTAAAATCAATCTTTCTGCCCTGTGCATCTGTAATATGTCCATCATCCAATACCTGCAGTAAAATATTAAAGACATCCGGATGCGCTTTTTCAATTTCATCAAATAAAATCACACTATATGGATTTCTTCTGACTTTCTCACTTAACTGACCACCCTCATCATATCCAACGTATCCAGGCGGTGAACCAATCATTTTAGAAACGCTGTGTTTCTCCATATATTCCGACATATCTACACGAATCATCGCATCTTCGCTTCCAAACACAGCTTCTGCCAATGCTTTTGAAAGTTCCGTCTTTCCAACACCTGTCGGACCAAGCAAAAGGAAAGAACCTATCGGACGCTTCGGATCTTTTAATCCTACGCGACCTCTTTTTACTGCTTTTGCAACTGCTGACACTGCTTCTTCCTGTCCGACTACACGCTTATGCAGAATCTGTTCCAGTTTTGCCAGACGTTTCGATTCTCCCTCTGCCAATTTTTTGACCGGAATTTTTGTCCACTGTGCAACCACTTCTGCAACAGAATCTTCTGTTACGACAAGATGTTTTCTGCTGCATTGTTTTTCATATTTCTGTTTTGCCTTTTCCAGCTCTTCTTTTAAAGTATCCTGCTCTCTTTGCAGTTCTTTTGCCAGTTCAATGTCTCCACATTTTAAAGCTTCTTCTTTTCCTGAAATCAGTTTATGAATCGTTTCCTCTTTTTCCACAATGCCTTCCGGTACTTTGTAACCGGCAAGCTGTACTTTTGATGACGCTTCATCAATCAAATCCAGTGCTTTATCCGGTAAAAAACGGTCATTGATATAGCGGACACTCATATCTACTGCTGCTTCCAATGCCTTTTCTTCTATTTTCACACCGTGATGTTCTTCATAATATGGACACAAGCCTTTTAAAATCGCAACTGCTTCTTCACGACTTGGTTCTTCCACCGTAATTGGTTGAAATCTTCGCTCTAATGCTGCATCTTTTTCAATGTACTTACGATATTCATCCAAAGTTGTCGCACCAATCAGCTGGATTTCCCCTCTTGAAAGAGACGGCTTTAAAATATTTGAAGCATCAAGTGCTCCTTCTGCTCCGCCTGCTCCGATAATGGTATGAAGTTCATCAATAAATAAAAGGATTTCCTTATCATTCATGACTTCCTGTACCACTTTTTTAATTCGTTCTTCAAATTCTCCACGATATTTACTTCCTGCAACCATGCTGGAAAGGTCTAATACAACCACCCTTTTATCCAGCATCTTTTCCGGTACCATTCCCCAGACAATTCGCTGTGCAAGTCCTTCTGCAATCGCAGTCTTACCAACTCCCGGTTCTCCAACCAGACACGGATTATTTTTAGTTCTACGGCTTAAAACCTGAATAATTCTCGAAATCTCTTTTTCTCTTCCGATAACAGGATCTAATTTTCCTTCTTCTGCCATCTGAGTCAAATCGCGACTATACTGGTCAAGGGTTGGTGTTACACTGCCTGTCTGTCCCTTCATAAAACTGCCATTTTGAATTTCTTCTTTAGAAATCATATCTTCTTTTCCCATAGCTTTTACTACATTAAGATATAATTTTTGTATATTGATGCCAAGTGTATGCAGAAGTCTTGTTCCCACACAGTCATACTCTTCTAACATTGCCAAAAGCAGATGCTCCGTTCCAACCGTACGTGATTTAAATTTACCGGCTGCCTCTCGACTTCTAAAAAGCACACTCTCAACACGTGGCGTATATCCTTGCGGATTTTCTAAAATCACTTCCTCTGTCGGTGTAATCAATTTATCAATTAATTCCATTAATTTTTCAGAAACAACCCCCTCTTCACAAAGGATTTCCGACGCTGTTGTTCCGGTCGCCAACAAAAGCCCTGCAAGCAAATGTTCCGTCCCTATATAATTATGCTTCTTGCTTTCGGCAGTTTCTTTCGCTTTTTTCAGCGCCAACAATGCCTGTTTTGAATAATTTTCTTTCACGAAAAGCCTCCTTATTATTTCATGTCCTGTTTTTACTGTCCTATTCGTCAACCAGATATTCGCAATCCACTTTACTACCTGCTTTATTCATACTCTTCATAAATTTCATCAATCAAAGCATGCACTTCTTCTTTTGAAATATTTCTACAGCTTCCCTTCGCAAGCAATATAGCAAGTGTCTCTTTCATCTCCTGTAACGCTCTCGCTTTATTTACATCAACAGCAATCACTGCACCGCGTCTGCGGTCTATATTGACAAATCCCTCCTGCCGTAAAACAGTATAGGCTTTATTTACGGTATGCATATTAATTCCTATCGTATCTGCCAATTGCCTTACAGAAGGAAGATTTTCTCCCTCCTGAAGCTGTGAGGTTGCAATTCCCATAATAATTTGATTACAAAGCTGGACATAGATTGCCTCATCGCTGTTAAAATCAATTTCTATTACCATTTTTCCACCTGCTTCCTCTTTGGAATTGTTATATATAGAATAATGTGAACTGCCCATCACCTAAAAGTAATGGACTTCAAAGGAGCCAATGCTCCTATTTAAGAAGTTTGATATTTAAGTTTCCACCTGAAAATTCAGGCAATTCTCATTCTTATGGGCGTGTCCACTTCGCCTCTGTTGTATAGGGTAGTCATATCCACCACACTACTTTTACACATAATGTTTAGCGCATTGCTTACATTATTATATCATATCTTTTACTGAAAAGATAATATTTTAGTTAAAAATTAAATGCAGTACCCTTTATCCTACAATCTATTGAGAGATACAAAAAGCAGATTATGAAATCAAAAATTCATAATCTGCCCTGTTCTTTTTTCTGAATTTATTTCATTCCAAGCCTTAAAATCATTCTCTAAGCCAGCATCATTCTGTCATTTGCAAACTCTCCACCGCTTACTTCTTCAAATTTCTTAAGCAGGTCTGCTACCTGAAGCTGTTTTTTCTCCTCACCGGAAACGTCATAAATCACTCTTCCTTCATGCATCATAATCAGACGATTTCCGTGTAAAATTGCATCTTTCATATTATGTGTTACCATCATAGCTGTCAGATTGTGGTCACTGATGATTTTATCAGAAAGCGCTAATACCTTTGCCGCTGTTTTCGGGTCAAGCGCCGCTGTATGTTCATCTAAAAGCAGAAGTTTTGGTTTCTTAAGGGATGCCATCAATAAGGTAATCGCCTGTCTCTGTCCACCGGAAAGTAATCCTACTTTACTACTCAAACGGTCTTCGAGTCCAAGATCCAAAGTTTTCAATGATTCTTTAAATGATTCTCTCTCTTTTTTCGTAATTCCCCATCCAAGTCCACGTCTCTGACCACGTCTTGCCGCAATTGCCATATTTTCTTCAATTGACATGGTTGCTGCTGTTCCTGTCATCGGATCCTGGAACACTCTTCCTAAAAATGCTGCCCTTTTATGTTCCGATAATTTTGTGATATCTACTCCGTCAATCACAATTTTTCCGGCATCAATACTCCAGACTCCTGCGATTGCATTTAAGGTTGTCGATTTTCCAGCTCCATTTCCACCGATAATCGTCACAAAATCCCCTGGATTTAAATTTAAATTTACCCCATTTAATGCCACTTTTTCATTGATTGTTCCGGCATTAAATGTCTTATGCACGTCTTGAATTTCTAACATGTATCCCATTATGCAGTCCTCCGTTTCTTGAAATATTTCTCTTTCATATAAGGAACTGCCAGGAAGCAGGCAACTACAACCGCAGAAAACAGTTTCATATAATCAGACGGCATCTTAAGCCACAGTACAAACGCAATTACAATATAATAAATAATCGCTCCGAAAAAGATTGCTGCAAGAGTTAATGCAAATGCGATTTTCTTTCCTGCACATAATTTTCCAAAAATAACCTCGCTGATAATAACTGCTGCAAGTCCGATTACGATTGCGCCTCGTCCCATATTGACATCCGCTGCACCTTGATACTGTGCATAAATCCCGCCACAAAGTCCAACTAATCCATTTGAAATCATTAATGCCAGAACTTTGTTAAAGGAAGTATTAATTCCCTGCGCACTTGCCATCTGTGGATTACATCCGGTTGCACGAATCGAAGCTCCCAGTTCTGTACCAAAAAACCAGTAAATAATTGCAATTAATGCAACTGCACCAAGAATCAGTTTTAAAAAGAAAAAGGCACTTCCTTCTCCGGTTACATAACGAAGAGAGGCAACTAATTTATACTGAAGCACATTAATCGCCTGATTGGATTTTCCCATAATTCCAAGATTTATTGAATACAATCCAATCTGTGTTAAAATGCTGGCAAGAATCCCAGGGATTCCAAATGCCGTATGTAAAATTCCGGTTACAAATCCTGCTGCCATTCCTGCAAGAAATGCAAAAACAAGTGCAAGTGCCGGATTCATGCCGCCACGGATTAACATAACCGCAACTGCCCCGCCGGTCGCCAGTGAACCATCCACTGTCAAATCCGCAAAATCTAAAATACGAAACGTAATATATACTCCAAGTGCCATAATTCCCCAGATAATCCCCTGTGCCACATTTCCAGGAAGTGCACGCACAAGTGTCATTGGGTCCAAGGCTGCAAAATAAACTACCATTTTTTTATCCTTATTCCTTTATTTTTCTTAAACGATATACTCTCGAAGCCTTTCCTCATACAGTATACAAAAATAACCAGACAAATAGCGCAGACTAAAAATTTATCCTGCGTTATTTGCCTGAAAATCAACCTTATACTACACTACTACACAGAAAAATTCCAAGAGTAATTCATTCTGTTCTTTTATTCCTGCTCAATTGCTTCATATTCATCCGGAACTTCGATGCCAAGTTCTTCACAAATTGTCGGATTATACATCTTTGTTACATTTGGTGCAGTCTCGATTTCCATAGTACTTATATCTTTTTCGTTTTCAAGAATATCATAAGCCATTTCACCAGCTTTGTATCCAATATCATAATAGCTGATAGAAAGGGTTGCAATACCACATCCAGCACAGATACCTTGCTCTCCTGCAACTACCGGAACTTTAGCCGGCAGACAGATATTATTAATAATTTCTGTATTTGATGCCATTGTATTATCTGTCGGAATGTAAAGTGCATCACACTCAGAAATTGCAGAAGTTGTAACAGACTGAATCTCGTTAGAATCTGCTGCTGTATACTCTTTATACTCAATTCCATCTTCTTTTAACGCATCTTCAAATAATTTTGCCTGATAAGCAGAGTTTGGCTCTGCAGAGCAATATAAAATTCCAACTGTTTTTACATCCGGAACTAATTCAACCAACATATCCTCCTGCTGGTCAATCGGTGCCAGGTCACTGGTACCTGAAATATTCATTCCGGTTGAACCATTCCAGTCAGAAATATCAAGTGCAGTTGCATAATCTGTAATAGAAGTTCCTAAAATCGGAATGGAATCCGTTGCTGCTGCTGCACACTGAAGTGCGGTTGTCGCATTTGCAAGAATCAAATCCACATTATCCGCAACAAAGCTATTGGTGATGGTTGCACAGTTTGCCTGCTCACCCTGTCCATTCTGAAGGTCGAATGTAACATTATCCTTTCCGAATTTTTCTTCACACGCATCTTCAAATCCCTGTGTTGCCTGGTCAAGTGCTTCGTGCTCTAACTGCTGGCAAATACCGATTTTGTATACTTTTCCGGAATCAGAAGAAGCACTGTCTGAAGAACTATCGGAAGAACCTGAAGAAGAACTTCCTCCACATCCTGCAAGTGATGCAGCTACAGATGCTGCCATTAAAACTGCCATAATTTTTCTTAATTTCATAATCTTTTCCTCCTTTTTCCTCAATGGACTCTTCGCTTTAAACCGTTACCCTTTAAAGCGATAAATCATATAGAAATTATAATTAAGATTATAGCCACTTTTGTACCTTTCGTCAACCAAAAAAACAGCCTGAATTCATTAAATTCAGACTGTTTCTTCCCATTTTATTTTTTCGACTTACTTTTTATGCTTCATCAATGGCTTTTCCAATGTCATTTCTCATGTATTTATTCTCAAAAGAAATCCATTTTGTTGCCTCATAAGCATTTGCACGGGCTTCTTTTAAATCCGCACCTTTTGCAGTTACGCCTAAGACACGACCGCCATTGGTTACAATTTTTCCGTCCTTAAATGCAGTTCCTGCATGAAATACATAATATCCGTCTTTTTCCTTAAATGTCTCCAACCCTTCAATCGGGAATCCTTTCTCATAAGAAACCGGATATCCATCAGAAGCTAAAACCACGCACACTGCTGCATTCTCTTCAAACTGTAAATCTATTTTATCCAATGTTCCATCAATGCAGGCTTCAAATACTTCCACGATATCATTTTTTAATCTTGGAATCACTACCTGCGCTTCCGGGTCACCAAATCTTGCATTATACTCTAAGACTCTTGGTCCTTTCTCTGTCAGCATCAGACCAAAGAAAATAATTCCTTTAAATTCACGTCCCTCTGCTGCCATTGCATCTACCGTTGCCTGATAAACATACTTCTCACAGAACTCATCCACTTCTTTTGTGTAAAATGGGCTTGGAGAGAAAGTGCCCATACCTCCGGTATTTAATCCCTGATCACCATCTTTTGCACGTTTATGGTCCTGTGCGGATGTCATTGTTTTGATTGTTTTTCCATCTACGAAAGAAAGCACAGAAACTTCACGTCCCGTCATAAATTCTTCGATTACCAGAGTATTTCCGGCAGAACCGAATTTCTTATCGAGCATGATGGTTTTTACCCCTTCTTCTGCCTCTTCCAAAGTGTTACAGATTAAAACGCCCTTTCCAAGCGCCAATCCGTCTGCTTTCAACACAATCGGGAAATCTGCTTTTTCTCTTAAGTAAGCAAGTGCCTCATCTGCACTTTCAAAATTTTCATAAGCAGCGGTCGGAATATTGTATTTTTTCATTAAATCTTTTGAAAAAGCCTTTGAACCTTCCAAAATTGCTGCATTTTTTCTCGGTCCAAATACACGCAGACCTTCTTTTTCAAAGGCATCTACTACTCCACCAACCAGTGGGTCATCCATACCTACTACGGTTAAATCAATTTCTTTTTCTTTCGCAAAAGCTACAAGTTTATCAAATTCCATTGCGCCGATTGCTACACATTCTGCATACTCTGCAATTCCCGCATTTCCCGGTGCGCAGTAAATTTTATCTACTTTCGGACTCTGTGCCACTTTCCACGCAATTGCATGCTCTCTTCCGCCGCTTCCAATAATTAATACTTTCATGTATGTTCCCCTTTCACCGCTCTTGTTATTCTTTTATTTTTACAAGACCGTTTACTACTTCCACTTTACCATTTGCAATTAAATCAATTGCCTTTGGCATAATCTTCCATTCTGCCTCTTCCATGACTCTTCTTTGAAGAACTTCAGGAGTATCTTCCTGTTTCACTTCCACTGCCTTTTGCAAAATAATCGGGCCGGTATCTGTTCCCTCATCTACAAAGTGAACCGTTGCCCCTGTCACTTTCACGCCTCTTTTTAAGACACCTTCATGTACTTTCAAGCCGTAATATCCGGTTCCGCAAAAAGATGGAATCAGAGCCGGATGAATATTAATAATTTTATTTGGATAAGCCTTTACCATAATTTCAGGAATCACAACCAGACAACCTGCAAGCACCACCAAATCTACCTGATAAGACTGGATTGCCTCAAGCAGAGCCTGATTAAATGCTTCCCTCGATTCATAACTTTTTGGTGAAACGCATTTTGCCTCAATGTGATGTGCTTTTGCTCTCTCTAACGCATAAGCATTCGGATTATTACTGATTACAACCGCAATTTCCGCATTTGTAATTGTTCCACTTTCAATGGAATCGATAATTGCCTGAAGATTCGTTCCGCCTCCTGACACAAGTACCGCTAATTTCACGTGCCTCTTCCTCCTGTTATTGATGTACCTTTGGAGTTTTTCCTCCACTAATTTCGCAATTGATCTTTGCCAATCACATCCAAATTTTATCCATTTTTACAGCAAAAGGGCTGCGGCATCCAACATGCCACACCCCCGCTCATTTTATTTATACTAATTTTACGCCTTTTTCACCGGCTTCGATTTTTCCGATTACATAAGGAGTTTCCCCTGCTGCTTTGACTGCTTCTACGGTCTTGTCCACATCTGCAGGGTCTACTGCCATGATCATACCGATACCCATATTATAAGTATTGTACATCATGGTTTCTTCTATCTGGCCTTTTTCGGCCATTAATTTAAAAATTGGAGGAATTGGATAACTGTCTTTTTCAATCACTGCACATACATCATCATTTAACATTCTCGGTACGTTTTCATAGAAACCACCGCCTGTGATATGACTACATGCTTTTACACGCACTCCTGCTTCTTTCACGCTTCTGAGCGCTTTTACATAGATTTTTGTCGGTGCAATTAATGCTTCTCCAAGTGTTTTTCCAAGTTCATCATAATAAGTATCCAATGATTCTTTTGTCATATCAAATACTTTACGAACTAAAGAAAATCCATTGCTGTGAACACCTGAAGATGCCATACCCACTAAAACATCCCCTGCTTTTAAGTCTTTTCCTGTAATTAAATCTTTTTCATCTACCACGCCAACTGCAAAACCTGCAAGGTCATACTCATCCTCCGGATAGAAACCTGGCATTTCTGCTGTCTCTCCACCGATTAATGCAGCACTTGACATTTCACATCCTGTTGCAACACCTTTTACGATTTCCGCAATTTTTTCCGGATAGTTCTTTCCACAGGCAATATAGTCAAGGAAAAATAAAGGTTCTCCACCTGCACAGGCAATGTCATTGACACACATTGCAACACAGTCGATTCCTACTGTGTCGTGTTTATCCATAATAAATGCCAGTTTCAGTTTTGTTCCTACTCCATCTGTACCAGATACCAGAGTAGGTTTTTCCATGTCTTTAAATTTTTCCATAGAAAATGCACCTGAAAAGCCACCGATATTTGTCAGTACTTCCGAACGCATTGTCTTTTTGATATGTTCTTTCATTAATTCCACTGATTTGTAACCTGCCTCGATATCTACACCGGCATTCTTGTAATCCATTTTGTTATCCTCCAATTATTTGTTGTAATTTTTATATCCTACTTCCTGAAGCTTTGCATCTTTTGCAACGACCTGGTCTTTTAAGTCCTCTTTGTAGTCTTTCAGCTTCTTGAGAAGTTCAGGGTCTGAAGTTGCTAGAATCTTGGCCGCAAGGATTCCCGCATTTGCGCCTCCATTAATTGCTACTGTTGCTACTGGTATTCCTGACGGCATCTGCACAATTGAATATAAAGAATCTCTTCCTCCTAAAGATGTCGTATGCATTGGGATACCAATAACCGGCATTGGAAAGATTGCCGCACACATACCCGGAAGATGTGCTGCCATACCAGCTCCTGCAATAATCACTTTGAATCCTTTTTCCTCTGCACTTTTCGCATATTCAAAGAACACATCCGGTTCTCTGTGTGCAGAAATAATTGTCATTTCATAGTCAATCCCGAATTTTTCTAACATGTCTGCTGCTTTGCTCATAACAGGCATATCTGAGTCGCTTCCCATAACAATTCCAACTTTTGCCATGATTCAATCTCCTTCTTAAATTAATATACAAAATGTCTGGTCTTACACGGACAATTTTACATAGACTTCCAAAACTTGTCAACAGGTTTCAACAGGTTTCGTCAAGAACACGGTTCAATTCTTCCGTTCCGACAAGAGAAAATCTTCCATTTTCAATAATGGAAGCAATTTCTCTTCCCTCTTTTTCTACACGGATAAACTCAATTTCTTCATAAGGAATGGTAATATCCGTATGACACCCAAAATAAGCCTTTCCCGCATCCTCTTTACGAAGCAGGGAAATTTCATTGTCCCTTGCAATAATCTCTTTTCCATCCGGATTATACACAGCCGTATCCTCTGACCAGCTGTAACAGGTATCTCCCAATGCAAAATGCGGACCCGTTTTCTCTGCAATCAAAATCGGAAGTTTGGCTTCGATTCCATATTTTCTTCCCATCCTATAAGCCGTTGTGTTCGTTCCGATTGCAAATTCTCCAATCGGAAGAAACTCATGATGATATAAAATATTACTTTCGATATAAGATTTATTTTCATCTGCGGTTTCAAAATTTTCACAGGAATATTGAGTTGTTTTTCCATCTTCCAGACAGATTTTTAAATTTTTATAATACAAACCGGAAAGATAAACTCCGCTTACATGAAGCACACCATTTGTTCCCTCTAACTTCGGACTGGTAAATACTTCACCCACCGGAATGTTGACATCGGCAACACAATTTTCAAAGTTCGTTTCTTTCTCTGAATTTTTTAAGGTATGAAGCATAATTCTTAAATCTGTCTCATTTGCTCCCTTTCCCTTAATATGCACCGAGTCTCCCTTATCCAGAACATCAATCATTGTCTGCTGAATGTTTTGATATAAATGATAATCCAGATTATTTAAGCGCACGGTCTCTTTAAAAATTTCACGAAAATCTGCTCCGATTTCACAAACCGGATAGGCGATAATCGTAAAACTGCGTTCTTCCCCGATAATATAACGATTTACAATCTGTCCTGCTTCATTGCTGTAAGTCACCTTTAACTTCTGCTGATGCGGATTTAAACTCCACGCTTCTGCTTTCGTTTCCGGTTCAAATGGTTCTTCACCAAATGTTTCAATCACTGCCGGACCAGCATGCGTATTGGCAAGTTCCTTTACCTGTTCATAAGCGACCTGCATCACCCGCAATTTTCTGCAGACAAATTCCTGATTAAAGAATAGCGCATTGTCTTCTTTATGGTCGTAATCATACTGGCGGTTTGGAACTGCCCCATAATAGCCAATTCTATTCTGACCATTTCGATTAACTGCATGGACTGCACTTCGATAGATAGTCGGACGAAGCCCCATCTTGGCAAACTGTCCAACTGCAGATTTTACCATTCTCTCAAATCCAAGCTGATAACGGATATTGACTGTTTTTTTCTTCGATAAATCTTTTTTACCCACTACAAATCCGATTCGATAGCCCTCACTAAAGGTTCTCGCCATTTTATCAATTTCTTCCTGTGAAAACTCACTTAAAAATTTCGCCATCTCTTCTTCATTTTGAGTGACATATTCTCCGAATTGATATAAATACCGCACATCGCTTAAATCACTGTTTTCAATAATCTTCACAGCAAAATCCAAATCAGGGTCTACTGCTTCACAGATTCTTCTTGAAACCATTTCCTCACTGTAATCACTGACATACCAGTACAATGATTCCCTGACTTCTTCTGCTGACACAGGCGATTCTTCTAACAGATTATAAATCTGTACAAACAGTTCTAAAATCACAGTCATATCAAACAGACGATTTTCATAGACAAATACAATAAGCCCTCTTATCTCAGCCTCTAAAAAGCAAATCAGCGGACCAAATTCTTTTCCTAACAGCTTCTCGGCATAAGCAGGATTTGCATAGGAAGTCTCATAGTGTTCCGGCAGAATATCCTGGTACAACCGCTCATTATTTTCCCTTAATTCTTCTAAGGAAGCTGTTTTTAGCCAGCCATCCTGAATTTTTTCATGTAGTCTGATTAAGTATTCAAGAAAATTGGCTGTTTTCTTAAAATATCCTAAAAACTGTTCCGGCAGTTTCTCCTCGTCTTTTATCTCAAAAATCCGGTCCGTAACCAACGAAAAACGTTCTTCTAAATATTCTTCTCTACTCATCTTTTAAATTCCCGTTTTCTACATTTTTTTCAATAATCTGAGTCACCACTTCCATCAGCGTGTCCGAACCCATCTTGGTTCTTTTCTGTCTTTCTTCTACCTGCGAACGTTTAATCTGACGCTCTCTCCAGGACTTTCCTCCTGTTTTATCATTTAACAGAATCGGCTGTAAATTGTCCATACAGCGGGCAAACTTTGCTTCCGGCGTTTCGCAGGACTCAAATTCTTCCCATAAATCTCTCATACTCTTTGCCTGGTCTTTTGGTAAAAGATTAAAAATCCGGTCTGCCGCCTTTACCTCACGTTCCCTCTGGCTTAATTTTCCTTTTTCATCATAAGCATAAGTATCCCCGGCATCAATCTCCACAATGTCATGAATCAACACCATAATCATTGTCTTTTGTACATCTATTTTCTCTTTTGCATACTCAGACAAAAGTGCTGTCATAAGCGCCAGATGCCAGGAATGTTCTGCATCATTTTCCTTTCGGATTCCATCAGAAAGGTACGTCTGACGCCCGATAAATTTACTTTTATCTGCTTCTAAAATAAATTCAAGCTGTTTTTTCAACCGTTCTTCCATAATTTCTACCTCATCCAATTCCAATCAAAAACATCGTAATCCAAAGTACTGTTAACAGCCCGTTTGTCACTGCGCCTACTTTGCTGTACAATACATTCCTGTTTTCCTCTGAAAAACTCTTTAAGCCAAGAATAAATCCATATACAGAAAATCCGATTGCAATGAATCCTGCTGCTCCGAGATATAATCCGCCTTTTCCACCCATCATCATCGAGCAGATAGCAGAACCTACAAACAAAAGAAACGACGCAAATGCCAAAATAGAGGATAACTTTCCGCCTTTGGTATGTTTCTTTCTGGTAAACGCATATTTATATCTCTTTCTCGCCATATTTCTTCCTCCTGGTCTGGTCATCTATCAAATGGCAGACAGCAAACAGGATATACCCGACTGCCGCTCCCAGTGTATTCAAAATCAAATCATCTACATCAAAACATCCAACTTTCGTTATCAGCTGAACTACTTCCACAAACAAGCTCAAGGCAAATCCTAATAACGTAATCAAGAAAAAGCCTCTCGCCCGACGGACAATTAACGGAAGCATAAATCCAAAGGGAACGAATCCTACCACATTTCCTAACAGATTCGTAACGACTGCAAATACTCCAAGTTGTTCTCTGTAAATCCAAAATCGTTTTATTTCCCGAAACGGAACCACATTATAATGGTATTCACGCTCGGCGAACCCTACTCTTCCATATGATTCCGAAAAAAACAGGAAATAAATCAGTGCAGCAATATAAAGCAGAAACGCAACAGTTCCCGCTTTCTTTATTTTATTTTTTATTTCCCTGTTCAATTTATACGCTCCTGTACTGAAATAAAGAGGGCATTTTCTTAAATATGCCCTCTCTTTCTGACACAAGGCATACTTCTGATAAGCCTGTCATGCCTTAAATTGTCAGTTCATATTTCTTTTTTATTAATCTTGCTCCATTAATAATCAGCATAGTGCCACTTACAATTCCGGTCACTAATACCACAATTCCAATTGCCAGTGTACCACCGCCTATGCCTGCCATTGTTTTATATACTTTTTCATTCATAAACTTCTGCATCCTCTTGATTCATTTGATATGGCTATTCTTATTTTCAGTCTATTTTACGCCATATTCCTCATAGTATGCGTCAATTGCAGATTTTAATGTATCATCAATTACAACTTTTCCATTACATTCTTTGTTGTAAAGACATTCCACTACTTCTTCCATTGTTACGATTGCAGCAGTATCAAATCCATAAAGGTCTTTGACTTCATCAAGGGCGCATTTTTCTCCACCCTTTCCGATTTCCATACGGTTTAAAGAAACCATCAGACCAACGATAGTCACATCTGCTGCCCCTCTTACCTTCGGTACCGTCTCTTCCATAGATTTTCCGGATGTCGTAACATCCTCAATCATAATCACACGGTCACCATCTTTTAACTGGCTTCCAAGAAATTTTCCTTTATCTGCACCGTGGTCTTTTTCTTCTTTTCTATCAGAACAGTAACGCACTTCTTTTCCATATAATTCACTGTATGCAATTGCAGTTACAACTCCAAGCGGAATTCCCTTGTATGCCGGTCCAAATAATACGTCAAAGTCATCTCCATAAGTATCATGAATGGCTTTTGCATAATATTCACCTAACTTTTTTAACTGTGAACCGGTTACATAGGCACCTGCATTCATAAAAAACGGAGATTTTCTTCCACTCTTTAAAGTAAACTCTCCAAATTTCAGTACATCACTTTCTACCATAAATTCAATAAACTCTTTCTTGTATGCTTCCATTTTTACCAAAGCCTCCATTATTCTCTATCTTTTACAGGCATCTGCCTTTTTTTCTAATTGTATCATTGATATTTTAGCACACTATTTTCTACTTGACAATTCTTTTCACTTCTTTACAAGACGAAAAGGTCAAGAAAGCCAAAGACCCACCTTTGACCTTCATCTCGGTTCTACAAATTTATCACCGTTTAAGTGAATCATGTGTTCAGGCATTTCAGCTATCCACACTTCCGTATCCCAAGCCAGTTCTTCTGCAAATTTCTTATAAGTCTTAAAATCAAGAAATGCCGTAACAAATATTTTTCCTGCTGTTACATTCTTTGTCAGTTCCATAATTTCTAAAGTTTCCTGTAAAACACTTTATTTATTAAATACTTTATTTCTACTTCCAAAATAAATGAATATGAATCAGCTTTCCTTCTGATAAAAAATACTCCCTAAATTTTTTAAAATATGCACCAATGAGCATTTTTCGATTTACATATCTGTAAGATACGGTTTCAACTTGTTAATTAAGGTATGAATTTGTGTTCCAGGCGCACAATCAGATGGAAGCTTTCCTTTATTAATTTTATCTAATTTTTCTGCATTTATAATTGCCGTCTCCATATATGGAAATAAAACATGATACATATCTGTACGATTTTTTTCGTATTTTCCTAAGCCTTGAGAAACTAATAACTCAGTAAGTTTAGGCCAGTAAGAACTCCGGTGAAGATTGGACTGCATGAAGTTAAAATGAAGAAGAAACCATAATTCAATACACTGATTTGACCAGATAGCATGATAGATTGTTTCTTCTGTTGATTCAGCTTCGCATAGTTTTGCGGTTTTGTTGATATGTTCAGCCGGAAAATCATCTGTATCATAGACAACCCACACATGTTTATATCCATTAGCAGATGCAGATACCATCTGCTTTGCTTTATAAAAAAGATTTAACGTGTTATTCCCCGCACCATAGATATTAAGCTGAATTTTATCAGGATAAGTTCTGTTAATAACCTCTTTCATCGCTTCAAAATATGCTGGTTCGGTATCTGTTCCTTCGGTAATGATTAAATGATATTCCGGCTGGATTTTCTTTGGCTTATCACGTCTGGCTTTCATCCAAGTCTTGTCTAAATCACTTTTTTTAGGTGGTTTTAAACTCAAGAAAAATCACCTCCAAGCATATTTGACAAATATGGGTCTGCACCATAACGCCCTTCAAGATACTGTTTATCATAGGCAGCAGTATTTTTAATTCGGGCACTGTCCTCACCACGAATTTCATGAAGGGAATAAATTTCACTTTCATGATCAGAATTTTCAGCAGCAAACCAAATTTCATCACGACGAAATACCGTATTTTTTAAAGTATACATATCGTGGGATGTAAATAAAAGCTGAGCCCCAAATTTGTTAATTTCTTTATTTTTAAATAACGAAATCACATATCGCAGAAGTTTTGGATGAAGTTTAGCATCTAATTCATCAATAATCATAATACGCCCTTCTCGAAGTGCAAGTAAAATGACTGGAAGCGCTGCTATCAATTTACGTGTACCATCTGATTCTTCTGAAAAAGGTAATTCGTATTCATGACATCCCAAATTTCTTTTCATGAATAATTGATGGGTGTTTTCATCATAACGATAATCCATAATATCAATATCCATATCATTAAGCGTATGAATAAATTGTTCTTTATAAGGAGTATTTTCAGTAAGCATAATTTGATGTTCTACCATAGGATTTGCATAACTTCTAATAATACAACTCTCAAACCATCTGATAACTTCACTGATAACAGGAATATCATAGTTAATCGCAAGAAAAGAAAGGTAAGGCATTTTAGGATTAACACTTGTATTAATACTTTTTTTATTAAGTGTATATCCCAGTTTGATATTCGGAGTTTCACGTTCAAAAATCAACGCTGTTTTTTTACCTGTAACAGCTTTACGATAAAGCGATTCTGAAATTACTTCATTATCTTTTAATGCAATATAATAGCAATACTCATTCGTTTTTATACGAAAGAACATACGAAATTCGATTGGCTCATTTCTGGATACTTCATCAAAAAGAAATGGAGTAGCCTCAATGTTTTGCTGAAGAATAAAAGTCTGTCTGTTTTTTTGTAATTCATTTACTGGCTTTACAACTGTAGATATCACACATGAAAGTGCTTGAAGTAAATTTGTTTTACCACCACCATTAGGACCATATACAACGCTAACCGGAAGAAGGTCTGTTGCATTTTTCTCTTGAATTAGTGTTTCTTTAAATTCAGGAAGCACTGCTGCTTGAAAATCTAAAGTTGTTTCTCCTTTGTAAGATTTAAAATTTTCAAATGAAAACTGGCATAACATATTTTGTAACCCCTTTCTTCGTTTTCTAAAAATATTATAGAATGATAAAACGGGAAAAGCAAGTTATATATTTGATTTAAGAAAAATCTTTCCCAAAATTCCACTATTAAACTAATTATAATAAAAATTTCTAATAAAAAAGCAGAAATCCCCATCACCCTTGGCTTTCCAAAACAAAACCCCCATACCTTTGGAAATCCCAAAAGTACGGGGGTATCAGTTGGAGTATTTAATTCAAGATTTTATTTTTCTTCTTTTTTCTCTACTCCTGTGTCTTTTTTTCTCTTTTTATAATAGAGAATCACTCCGGCAAATGCACCTGAAGCACCAATCAGTCCTGCCATCGGAAGAAGGAAATCGGTTTCATCTCCTGTCTTGGCACTCTTCACACTGCTGTCTGTTCCTTGTTTTCCATTTGTCTGTGCCTGACTTCCTGTTGTAGTTCCGGTTGTCTTAGTGGTGCTTCCACTCTGAGTACCTTTATTGGTTGTTGTACCTGTTGTTGTGTTAGAACCTTTGTTGGTTGTACCGGTTGTTGTTCCAGAGCCCTTATTATTGTTCTTATCCGTCGTTGATGTATTTTTGTCTTTGTTGTTATCCTTGTTGTCATCTTTCTTATCATCATCTTTATTGTCTGGGTCTGGTTTATCGGTATTATCTGCCAGTTCCTGTAAGCGTTTGATTTCTGCTTCTCTTTCCTCAAGTGCCTTCTTTGCATCTTCAATCATTGCTTTCTGGTTGTCACTTAAGGCATCGTAAGCTTTTCTTGCTTCTTCTACTGCTGTCTTGTCTGCCAGTTTCAAATCTTTTACTTCCGGGAGACTGTTAATCTGCTGTGCCACTTTTTCCGCTTCATCTTTTTCTCTTTCGAGTAAACTAAGCTGGTTTTCAGCGGTTAACAGTGTATCCAGCACTCCACTTTCTGTCAACTGACGTTTCTGGTCTGCATTTAATGCATCATAAGCACTTCTTGCCAAAGATACTTTTTCTGCATCTTCCAGTTTCAAATCTCCAACTGCCGGAAGTTCCTGAATCTGTTTTGTTACCGCTTCGGCTTCTGCTTTTAATGCTTCGAGTTTCTTTTCTGCCTTTTCCAGTTTGTCATACGCTTCACCGGAAACAAACTTCTTCTGGTCTTCACTCAGAGCATCATAAGCCTCTCTTGCCTGTTTCAGTACCGCTTCATCCTGGAACATCACATCCTCTTCGGACGGAAGGGCATTGAGTTTTTCTGTCACTGCATCGGCTGCCGCTTTATCTGCCGCATCCTTTTTCAGTTTTTCTAACTGCGTTCTTAATTCACCAAGTTTTGCAACACTTTCCGGTGCTTTTCCATTCAGATATTCTTTCTGAGCATCACTTAATGCATTGTAGTGTGCCTCTGCACCTGCAAGAGCCACTTCATCATCCAGCGTCAGATTGTCTTTGGACGGAAGCGCATTCATCTCTTCTAATACCAAATCCGCTGCCTGCTCTTCGAGTAACTGTGCAATCTTCTTCTCTGCACGTTCCAGTTTGTCCGTTGTTTCCTTGGAAACCAGTTTCTTCTGGTCATCGGTCAGCTTGCTGTACGCATCTCTTGCAGCGTCAACTGCTTCCTGATGTTCCAAAGTCACATTTTCGGCTGTCGGAAGGGCATCAATCTGAGCAATCACAGCGTCCGCTGCTTCTTTGTCTGCCTTTTCTTTCTTAAGAGCTGCCAGTTGTTCCTCAGCTTTTAAGAGCACATCGTAATTGCTTACATATCTCTTCTCCTCACGGGTCAGGGAATCATAAGCCTTACGTGCTGTGGTAATCTTTGCTTCACACTCATCTGTAAGCTCAATGGTTTCATCAATCTGCTTGATCTGATTTTCAACTTTTTCACCACGTTCTCTTGCACCAGGTGTTTCATCCAACGCTTCTAACCATTTATTCCAGGTAGATGCATTGCCACTTGATGCAAATCCGGACTCGTCTTTCATATCAGACTGTTCTACTTTGTAGTCATCGATGTAATGCCATACGATTTCATCACCTGTGGTTACATACCATTCATTTAAGCCTCTGTCCGGGTGTACTCCGTTTACGGTATACATCCAGCCGGAATTTTTACCGTTGTCCATTTCCTTTAATTCATAACCACCATAAATTTCCGGTGCGGTAATGGAACTAATGTAGTTGTTTTCAATTCCTACATAAGAAAGTCCAGCTTCCTCTAATGCAGTCTTAAACACTTCACCCACGGTTACTTCTGACTGGTCAAAACTATAAGTACCGGTTGCAATCCATGTCGTATAAGCATGAACGGCTTCGTTGTCACTTCCCTCTTCTCCGTGTTTGGTATCACCAATCAGACGGAATGTAACAACTGTCTTGTTCGGGTCTGCGGATGGGTCACTTACTTTATTTACAGTAATGGAACTCATCACTGCAGTCAAGAGATTGTGACCGGCTTCATCTTTCTTGACAGCCGTAAAACGATGCGTTCCTAAAGAAAGGGTATTGGTTTCTACCTGAAGTTGTCCATTTTCATCAGTTGTTCCAATCAGTTTACTTCCTTCATAAATCTCTGCATCGGCAATGGCTTCTGCCTTTGCATCGTTTTCGGAAACACCTGCTCCTGCTAATGTCAAGGTCAGGGTTTCTCCACGGTTGACACTCTTTGTTTCCGGTGTCAGATGTGCATCTTTCATGCCATCCCATCCAGAACTATAGAAGAATTCAACCTTATCTCCGTCAGATGCTAAGGTATTGGCCGGGTCATCACATACTACACCATTTACCTTGCAAATCCAGCTGGCTTTCTTTCCGTTACTTTCTGCTATGGAGTCACCGGTAAGTACAAATTTACCTCTGTAACACTCAAAACCTGCTCTGCTTGCATCGGCTGCATCTAACAATGCATGAAGTACCGTGTAACCACCATGGTTATATAAGACATAACGATTTGCAGCCAGGTCTTTTACTTCCTGCGGAACAGTTACATCCGTTGTCGGGCAAAATACCGTACTCTGACCAGCAAGCTGTACCGATACCGTTCCAGACTGAGCCGGAACTGCCTCTAAGCTTTCTATACGGATAACCAGATTGGTTTCTTCATCTGTTACTTTGAAGCTGTCTGTCTTGGTCAGGAATCCACTCTTAGATACATAGTAAGTATAAGTTCCATTTTCAAGCGTATAAGTTCCATCTTCGTTGGCTTTCATGGTCTTATTTCCCTGCATTACAAGTACGGATGCACCGTCTGGAACTTCAAAGGTTGTCTGTTTTGAAGCGGAACGACGAGTCACGTCGATGGTGTAGGTACTGTCTTTTCCCATTCCTTTAGCTGCCTTACATGTCACTGTCAATTTGTTGACACCAACTTCCAGAGGAATTGCCTCTCCTGCTTCATAAGTTTTTTCCGTTCCATCTATAGAAACAGTGTAACTCTTCATTGTATCTTTTCTGTTCCAGGTGTCTCCTTTTACATTTACCAGAATCTTATCTGTTCCATTTGGAACGGATGTACTGAAATGTTCTTCTGTTCCAATAAATCCATATCCTAAATCCTGTGTAATCGTGTTCTTTTCAGAATCTTCATACGTAACATCGTCCGCTTCCAGAATTCCATCCCAACGACCCAGTGCTTCACTTCCTTCGGCTGCTGAAATTGTTATATCTTTTGGAAGAAACGCCATAGTATTTTTGTTTGCACCTTTGTATAAATGCGTTGCATAAGTCATCGGACTTCCATTACTCGGTACTACAATGACCTCGACCTGCATTTGTTTCAGTGATGCCTGATCAACATCATCTGCTGTATATAATAATGGATTTCCATCTATATATTTGTTCTCTGTTCCATAAGAATTTTTTTCTTTATAAGACTTGGAAAAGTTCATTTCCTGTACAACAGCCTTACTTTTATCAGCACCTATCCAATATCTAACCAACAGTTTTGCATCTTTATCTTCTTGCAGTAAATCTGCGCCCACCTGGATTTTAAAATCTCGTACACTATTTGTTATTCCTAATCCACGATTAACATTCTGCGAAATATCACTATGCGCTGTTGCAAATAAAGCTGTACCATTGCCCTCAATAATTGAATTTCCATCTGCTCCCAAAGCGACAGCTAATGCTTTTAATATTCCTGCCGAACGACTCACAGTCTCTTCATTCTCATCATTTGATTCGACTTCAAATGAAATTTCTGGAATATATGCCATCTTTCCATAATCAATATTGGGATTGTCACCACCGTTCCAATAACCACCCATAGAATTTCTTGTCAATTTACGATGTGCGCCATCCATTGTTCCCCAGGCACTTGTACTTAATGCACCATCTGTAATCCGATAAGTTCCGACATCCTCATCCTGCAGTTTTACTGTAAAACTGCTCCCTGCCATATACTGTCCAAATGAAACCGTATAGTCCGTTCCATTTGTTTTACAAGTAAATTGAACACCACTTGGATTATAGATTGCCGACATTTTAAACATTGGAGGAATCATATTTTCCATCGTTATCTTTGCAGTATCTCCAACTTCCAAGATTTTTCCTGGCTTATACACATTATTAATTGTAACATCCAGACCTCTGGCAAGAATAACATGGTAGGTCGTTGCATCTCCTGCTTTTATCTCTACGATATTACGCCCTTCTGACAACTGAATCGTATAACTTTGTTTGCCATCTTCTGTTGTTTTTGCCGAATAAGTTTTCCATGAACTGTCTTTTAGCCAATCCGTCGGATTTTCACTGAGTTTTCCATCCGTCACAGTAATCGGTTTATGAACACGTACCGATTTAATCTTTTCTGAACTATCTCCTGTTGTTGCTGTTGGAGTAAATGTATACTCTGCTGAATTTCCCATCTCATACGTAACTCCATCTGCTCCTGTCTGATTCTTAAGATAATAAACCGTACGTCCTTCTATCATATCAATATTAGAAGTTATCTGTGTTTGATTTTTCTCTTCTCCGACATGGACAACTGCAATTCCGGTCAGTTCCGGCAGTAAGGCACTATAAATATAACTTCCTGTGCCACTTGTAAGAGAAGCAGTATCTACTGCATCATAATAGAAAGCAACCAGAACCGTCCCTTCCCCATTAGCATGAATACGCCCAAACTGTCCAATCTTATCGTCTTCGGTTATCTCAACGGAGGCAACACTTTCATCTCCGCCAATTACAACATAATGCCAGTCTGGGTCATTATGAGCATTTGCCACACCATTTTCTACTGCCTGCCATGCACGTAACGGCACCAGGTCAAAGTATTCTCCTACCTGCAAGTCAATTTCACTGTTTTCTGGAAGATTTGTCAACATGCTGGCGTAAATTCCTGATTTTTCCTGCTCTCTGTGTATTTGTGTTGGATTATCCTCAAGCGGAGCAACTGTTACTTCAGTATGGTCATCATTCCATTCCCCATTCAGACTCTTGGTATAACGGGTTACTTTTCCTTCCTGCCTCATCATATAGGTAAAGCCTTCTGGAATTTTGTAATAATTATATCCGTCTTCGGTCTTAAAAGGAGTATAGGATTTCCAGTTTCTGGCAGTATAGAACTTTAATTCCCAGGTAGTATAGACTTCCATGTCCACTGGTGCTTTGACTGTGATATAACTCTTTTTCAAGTATGGAATTTTTCCATTATCCGAAAGATTTAATGAACTAAAATCTGTCTGTCTATAGACATAAAAATGCCCTTCGATGGGAAGATAATTCTCATCAAAGGGTGTGAACTCGAAATTATAATAACTATCACCACCACAGTTAGGAACAATATAACTATATATATCATCTGTGGCATGCCAATATTCTCTCTGCTGTTTTTCATCATATAATGTTAATGTGCCAAGGTCAGGAAGATATCCCCACCTATATTCCTCATCTAACCAATGTTGTGGAGATACTTGTTTAAACGTAACAGATGCCAATTTCAACTCTGCTGTATTTTCTGTCACTGTAAAATATCCACCAGCTCCGTTTATAGAGTCGTCTTCACCACCTGCATATTCATAGCAGTATTCTCCAGGAGATACCGTAAAACTCTTATCTTTTACTTCAATTTCCTGTTTTTTATCAGCAGTATATATTTTCACACTGCTAATACCAGTAAGACTAACTACTCTCTCTGTATTTTCTGCCGCATAAACATTTACTTTCAGAAAACCAATTAAACACATCATAAACAGCAGACAGCGAAGTATTTTTTTCATTTTTCACACTCTCCATCTACTTGAATAAAAAAAGATGGTTGAGGCGAGTTTTTCACCTCAACCATCTATGCAAAAAATTCCCTTTATTAAATTATTTTAATAATTCATCAAAATATTGATTTGCCTGGTCCATTGTACCAAATGCCCAGTATACACTATCTTTATCTTTTACTTCGAGAACAGATGCGCTTACCATATCACCCTCTGCTACTTTTTTACCATCACGAACTACACAGTAATTCCATCCATAATAGGTCCAATCTTCAGTTGTATAAGCTTCAAGAATATTTTCATTTTTATCTGTCACAGACTGTACATATCCACCGTTCTGTTCAAAACTCATATTGTTTGCTTCTGCCAAGCTATATAATGCATCACCTGCTGTTGCGTAACTCTGAGCACATCCTTCAGAACCTTTAAATGGATTATCTGCCTCTTTAGATGCCGCTGAAACAGTCAAATTCTGTGCATCTTCAATAATAACATCATTGCCACTCAAATCCTTTACTTCTACATTTGAAACTGTTACATCCTTCTGTGTCTCTTCTGCTTCCACATACACCGTCATATCAATACCGGCACTTTTATTATTGGTATTTACGATATGTAAACTTGCAGGACCATACGCACCTTTCTTACCAGAAATTTTTACAGTACCAGCCCAACCATCTGTTGTCTGTTTAGCACCATACTCATAAACTCCTGTGAGTTTATTTCCACCAAAATTAACGCTATCAACTTTCAGTCCACTTTTTGCTGCATCTTCTGAATCAAAGCCAGTTCTCTGATAATAAGCGTTTGCTGGCATTAATCCAAGTGTTACACTAGAACCAGATGTAATTGGTGTAGAATACTGAGTATCCGGTGTTACTACCAGATTCGGGTCACCATTTGCCGCCAATACCGGCATAGCCATAGACAGTGTTGTCACTCCTGCTAATAATACTGAAACTACTTTTTTTGTTTGCATGGTTTTATACCTCCATTTTTTCTCCCTCTTATTAAGTCATCACAGCGTGGGGAGTATTTTATTTTCCACTGTGCGACTGTAAGGTTTCATTATCACGACTTTTTCACTTTCTTTCCTTTTGCTGTCTGTCATGATAATAAAAAAAGCCCGTACAACCGAAAGGTCATACGAACTGATTTCTCATCCTCGAACTACAGATATTCCACCTCTATTCAATCAGATAATAAAGGGTACTGTTTATTCTTATGCTTCAGTCAATTCGTTCCTGGCCTCCGAATTTTCTTAAATGTCGGGAATGTTTTATTACGCTCCGTCTTCTGGCTCAGGACCAATTAACCTACTCGATGTGTCTTACCAAATCTGATTCATTCAGTGACTTTTTACATCTTTCGTTGTCCTTACAGCAGGGAAAGGATCTGCTCCGGATTCTAACCGGATTCCGTTCTAAGTATTCTCACTACTTATAAGCGTAAACATTTTCCAATATTTTTGTATCAAATTCTATCAATCCTGTCATAATATTAATAGGATTGCTGCACGGTAATCTTAGATTCTTTCCATCTAAGATGCCTTTACATGTCTTATAATAACTGTAATTCATGTTTTTGTCAATGTTTTCTGACATATTTCTTAAATTTTAAAGCCATTTGCAAAGTTCTCTTATGCACTTTTAACGATATCTTAACATTCTCACTTCTAATCACCGTCAGAAAACTTGTCAAATGTTCACAACTAAGGAGGTCTCTTATGAGAACAGGTCAAAACATCTATAAACGAAAAGACGGACGTTGGGAAGCACGAGTCTTTCTTGGAAAAAAATCCAATGGTCGTCCACATTTTAAATATCTGTATGCATCGACTTACAGAAAAGTTCTTCTTCTGAAAAACAATTATGAAAAAATGCTTACTTTGCCAAATGAAACAACGATTTCTACTGCTTTATTTTCGGATTCGGCTTATAAATGGTTAGCAGATTCTTCCAGGCGTTGGAAGCCAGCGACCTATATCAAGTATAAAAATTTTCTGGAGAAGTATATTCTTCCTGAATGGAACACGCTCTATGTACATGAAATTCATCAGGATACTTATAATAAACTGGTGGAACATCTGGCTCGAAGTCTTTCTGGAAGTTCTCTGCATACCATCAATACGATTATTAATGGAAGCTTAAAGCATACAAAAAATAGTCTGCCGATTTTAAGTAAAAATCCGTTTTCTAACCAGGAGAAGCATCCTCTCGATGTTCTTTCTGACAGTGAGTCTTATGATTTTCTCTTATACTTAAAATCTAAGGATTCCTTAACCACTGTTGGAATTCAGCTTGCATTGTTCAGTGGGATTCGTCTTGGTGAGCTGTGTGCTCTTACTTGGGAGGACATTGATTTGAAAGAACAGGTACTTCATATCCGTCACACTCTTCAGCGAATTCAAAACAAAGAACAATATTTCGGAGAACCTAAGACGGTATTATATCTCGGTTCACCCAAAAACAAGCGGGAACGGACTATTCCTCTGCATCCTCAGATGATTCCGATTTTAGAAAAACTTGAAAAAAGTTGTTATCCATCAGACTATCTTTTATCCGGAAATTCGTCTCCCATAGAGCCTCGGACAATGACCAGCCGTTTTAAAAAGATTTTAAAAAGTTGTGGTATCCGGGATTTTCATTTTCATACACTGCGTCACACGTTCGCAACCCGCTGTGTGGAATCGGGGATGCAGATTAAGGCTTTAAGTGAGATGCTTGGACATTCTTCTGTAAAAATTACAATGGACCGCTATGTTCATCTGTCCATGAGCTTCAAACAAAGCCAAATCACTATCCTGCGGTTTCCGGATTCGGAAATTATAAATCGTCAGGAAACTAGTCAAAATTATCCGAAACGACAGGAAAATATGGTAGAAACAGGGGTAACTTCTTGGATGGAAAGAATCTAAGATGTCTTTTTTATTAATATATGCAACAGGTCGAATTTTAGAACCAAAAAATACTATTTTCGTCTTTTTTTAGGAGAAAACAAAGAGGCCGACAAAAGCTTTCGCTTTCATCGACCTCTTCGCATTTTATCTTACTTCACTTTATTTTATTTTTTAATATCCTTCATTATGGAGCAGTTCATGTGTCTTTCCATTCAAGAACTCTGCATACAATTTCTCCATATCCGCATTATCATCGGATACTTTAATCGCAGATTCGGTATCTACTTCGTAGAGGCCTTCGGTTCTCACAGATTTTACACATTCTCCTGCTTTTACAGGCTGTCCGCCACCCATAACGCATCCGCCTTTACAAGCCATCACTTCAATCAAATGATAATTTGCTTCTCCTGCTTTCATACGGCGGAATACTTCGTGTGCATTTGCAAGTCCGCTTACAACACAGATATTGATATCGGTTCCTTCATATTGAATTGTAAATTCTTTGATTGCTTCTTCTCCACGCATACCAAACTCGGAAATTGCTTTTAAGGTTTCGGTATCATGTGCCGGTACAAGGTGACGAAGCACGGCTTCTGTTACACCACCGGTAACACCAAAGATTTTACCACCGCCGGAAGCCATTCCAAACGGAATATCCGGTTCTTCGCATTCCATATTTGCAAAGTCGATTCCCGCACTCTTAATCATGCGAACGAGTTCGGTTGTAGTCAGCACATGATCCGTATCCTGTTCTCCTTTTGTAAAGCTGTTCGGACGTTTGATCTCCATCTTCTTTGCGGTACAAGGCATGAAAGATACCATCACAGTACGTTTGCCTTCTGCTCTTTCCGGATCGCGGTACCACTCTTTTGCAACTGCGGATAACATTCCCTGTGGGGAACGGCAGGTAGAAATATTGTCTTTATAATCCGGATACTGATCTACCACAAATTTTACCCATGCCGGACAACAGGATGTCATAAGTGGAAGTTTTCCACCGTTTTTCACACGGTTTAAGAACTCTGCGGATTCTTCCATAACCGTTAAGTCAGCAGAAAATCCGGTATCGTAAACTTCGTCAAATCCCATCTGGTGAAGTGCACTTACCACTTTACCCATGGAACTCTTTCCTTTCGGAAGTCCAAATGCGTCTCCTGCTGCCACACGCACTGCCGGTGCAATCTGTGCAATCACTCTGGTATCCGGGTCTTCGAGTGCATCCCATACTGCATCGATATCGGAACGGATGGTAATTGCGCCTGTCGGACAGACTACTCTACACTGTCCACAACCTACGCACATTGTTTCTCCCAGACCTTTGTTAAATGCCGGCATAACCGTTGCTTCTGTTCCACGGAATGCGATTCCAAGTGCTTCCACACCCTGAAGTTCACGGCAGGCACGTACGCAGTTTCCACATAATACGCACTTGTTCGGGTCACGGATAATGGAGTAAGAACTGCAGTCTAACGGCTGTTCTTCTTTTGTATTTTCATAGCGTACTTCTTTTACGCCAAGGCGGTAAGCCAAATCCTGAAGCACACAGTTTCCACTCTTGTCACATAACGTACAGTCTCTGCAGTGTGCTCCGAGCAGAAGCTCTACAATCATTTTTCTATATTTTTTTAATCTCTTGGTATTGGTATAAATTACCATACCATCTCTTGGTATTTCTGAACAGGAGGCAAATAATTTACCTCTCTCATCTTCTACTGTACACAAACGGCAGGCTCCATAAATGGAAAGCTCCGGCTGATAGCATAAAGTAGGAACATTGATTCCAGCTTTTCGAATGACAGAAAGGACATTTTTCTCGTCGGTAAACTCAACTTTTCTGCCGTCGATTGTCATAATTCCCATATAGCTCGTCCTCCTATCTGATTTCGATTGCGTCGAAGCTACAGTTATCTTTACAGCTTCCGCACTTGATACATTTTGCATTGTCGATTACATGTGGTGCTTTCTTTTCTCCTGAAATTGCAGAAACCGGACAATTTCTTGCACACTTGGTACAGCCTTTACATTTATCCGGATTAATATAGTAGTTCTGCATTGCCTTACAGGTATGGGAAACACATTTCTTATCTACGATATGTTCCACATATTCATCACGGAACATACGAATGGTACTAAGTACCGGAAGTGGTGCACTCTTTCCAAGACCACAAAGAGACATATTTTTTACCATCTCTGCAAGTTCTTCGAGGCGCTCTAAATCTTCCATTTCCCCTTTTCCTGCTACAATCTTTTCAAGGATTTCCAGCATTCGCTTAGTACCTTCACGACAAGGAGTACATTTACCACAGGATTCACGCTGTGTAAAACTCATAAAGAAACGGGCTACTTCTACCATACAGGTATCGACGTTCATAACAACCAGACCACCGGAACCTACGATAGCACCGAATTTTTTAACGGAGTCAAAGTCAAGTGGTTCGTCTAAGTGTTTCTCAGTCAGACATCCACCGGATGGTCCACCAATCTGTACCGCTTTAAATTCAGAACCATTCTTTAATCCGCCACCGATATCATAAATGATTTCACGAAGGGTGGTTCCCATCGGAACTTCAATCAGACCAGTATTTTCGATTGAACCGGTTAAGGAGAAGGTCTTTGTTCCAGGACTTCCCTCTGTACCGATCGTACGGAACCATTCATGTCCCTCTAAGATAATCTTCGGTACATTGGCATAAGTTTCTACATTATTTAATACGGTTGGTTTTGCCCACAGACCTTTATCTACAGTTCTTGGTGGTTTCGTTCTTGGCATACCACGATTTCCCTCGATGGAAGCGGTCAGCGCACTACCTTCACCACACACGAATGCACCAGCTCCACGGTTGATATGCATGTGGAAGCTGAAGTCTGTGCCTAAGATATGTTCTCCTAACAGATTTTTCTCTTCCATAACATCGATTGCATGATGCAGTCTTGCTACAGAGTTCGGATATTCTGCACGTACATAAATATATCCATCGCTTGAACCAACTGCGTAAGCGGCAATCATCATACCTTCGATTAACTTAAATGGGTCACCTTCCATTACGGAACCGTCCATAAATGCTCCAGGGTCACCTTCGTCACCATTACATACGACATAGCGTTCTTTTACTTTCTGATTTGCGACCTGTTTCCATTTTTTACCGGCAGGGAAACCACCGCCTCCACGACCTCTAAGACCGGATAAATCGACTTCTTCTACAACCTGTTCCGGCGTCATTTCAAACAATGCTTTTTCGAGAGCACTGAAACCGCCGGCTGCCATATATTCATCTAAAGATTCTGCATCAAATTTTCCACAGTTTTCCAAGACGATTCTGGTCTGTTTTGCAATAAACGGAATTTCATCCGGCTGCACATAAGACTGACCTTCTTTTGCATAAAGCAGACGTTCAATCACTTCATCTCCAACAACGGATTTTTCAAAGATTTCTTCACAGTCATCTTCTTTTACTTTTATGTACTGAATGACATGGTCACCTTTCTGGATTCTTACCAGCGGACCAAATTCACAGAAGCCCTGACATCCGGTTCTTTTTACGCCCACATGTTCTTTCTCATCATGTGGTCCGAATTCAATGGTAACACCTGGTACGCCTTCTGCGATTCCCAGCATTTTTTTATAAATTTTTTCGGAACCGGTTGCAATACAACCGGTGCCTGAACAGACTAAAATACGGCAGTCATAAGCATTTAACTGCTTTTCTGCTGATTCTCTGCATTTATCAAGTTCCGCTCTATTCGTAATTGTCATGCGCCTTCACCTCTCAATTCTTCCAACAGCTCAATCACTTTTTCAGGTGACATTTTTGGATGAACATCTTCGTTTACCATCAAAGTAGGAGCAAGTCCACAAGCTCCGAGACAGGAAACGGTTTCAACTGTAAACATCATATCTTCGGTGGTGTGTTTCTTTTTGCCTAATCCTAACTGCTTATACAGTTCTTCCAGAATTGGCATGGATTTACGCACATGACAGGCGGTTCCGTCACAGACTTTAATCACATATTTTCCTTTTGGTTCAAAAGAGAAGTTCTCATAGAAAGTTGCAACACTGTAAGCTTTTGCTTCGGTTACTCCAATCTGTTTTGCGGTATAAGTAAGAAGTTCTCCCGGCAGATAGCGGTACTCTGCCTGAATGTCCTGCATAACAGGAATGAGTGATGACGGTTTTTTACCATATTTTTCAATGATTTTGTCCGCCACTTCGTAGTATGACTGGTCTAACATACAATACCTCCTTGTTTTTTATATTTTTAAATTTATTATTTCCACCTCTTCTGTGTTACAATGATTATATTATACACCATTTTCACATTTTGCACAATTATTTTCTTAAAATTTATCAATTTGTATTTATTTTCACAATATCATTTACTTTTTCACCAGTTTTGTGTTATACTGTTTCTGACATTATTACTGATTGTTAAGGTTTTTCCTGCGCAAGAAGGCATCAATGTGTATAATTCTGTATCATTGACTCGTCTGTCTGCGCTTTTGCGCAGATTTTTTTTTGTTCTTTTATTGTCAAAGAAAGGAGGATTTTTTAACATGCAGGACACCAGAATTGCTTTACTTGGAATTATTCTTACTTCTCATGATTCTGTTGAAAAACTCAATCATCTGCTCAGCCAGTATAGTTCTTATATCATTGGACGAATGGGAGTCCCTTACCGGGAAAAAAATATTTCCATTATCAGTGTCGCCCTTGATGCTCCAAATGATATCATTAGTTCTCTTTCCGGAAAAATCGGAATGTTGCCCGGCGTCAGTAGTAAAACAATCTACACCAAAAGTTAATCACTATCATTTTATATGGAGGAATTAAAAATGTATACTTACAATCCGGCATCCACAATTGCGGATGAATTTATTAACCATGAGGAAATTTTAGAAACTCTTGCTTATGCAGACGAGAATAAAAATAATGAAGCATTAATCGACTCGATTCTTGAAAAAGCGAAACTAAGAAAAGGTCTGACTCACCGTGAAGCTTCTGTTTTACTTGCCTGTCAATCTGAGGAAAAAAACCAGGAAATCTATCACCTGGCAGAGCAAATCAAAAAAGACTTCTATGGAAACCGTATTGTTATGTTTGCTCCGCTTTATCTTTCCAACTATTGTATCAATGGATGTACTTACTGTCCTTATCATGCAAAGAATAAACATATTCCGAGAAAGAAACTGACTCAGGATGAAATCCGAAAAGAAGTTATCGCTTTACAGGATTTGGGTCACAAACGTCTTGCCCTTGAAGCCGGTGAAGACCCAAAAAATAACCCGATTGAATATATTCTGGAATGTATCAAAACCATTTACAGCATCAAGCATAAAAACGGGGCCATCCGCCGTGTCAATGTCAACATTGCCGCTACAACCGTAGAAAATTATCGTAAATTAAAAGAAGCCGGTATCGGAACTTATATTTTATTCCAGGAAACCTACCACAAAGAAAGTTATCTGGAACTTCATCCAACCGGACCAAAACATGACTACAACTATCATACTGAAGCGATGGATCGTGCAATGGAAGGTGGAATTGACGATGTCGGTCTTGGTGTCTTATTCGGTCTTGATAAATACCGTTATGAATTTGCCGGACTGTTAATGCATGCTGAACATCTTGAAGCAAGATTCGGTGTCGGTCCTCATACCATCAGTGTGCCTCGTCTGCGTAATGCGGATGATATCGACGCTTCTTCTTTTACAAATGGAATCAGTGATGATACTTTCGCAAAAATCGTAGCCTGTATCCGTATCGCAGTCCCTTATACCGGAATGATTGTCTCCACAAGAGAAAGCCAGAAATGCAGAGAGCGTGTGCTTCACCTTGGTATCTCTCAGATTAGTGGCGGTTCCCGTACCAGTGTCGGCGGTTACGCGGAAGAAGAACCGGAGGATGAAAGCTCCGCACAGTTTGATGTCAGCGATACCAGAAGTCTTGATGAAGTGGTAAAATGGCTGATGGATATGGAATATATTCCAAGTTTCTGTACTGCCTGTTATAGAGAAGGCCGTACCGGAGACCGTTTCATGTCGCTTTGTAAAAATCAGCAAATTCAGAACTGCTGTCATCCAAATGCCTTAATGACCTTAAAAGAATATCTGGTAGACTACGCTTCTCCAGAAACCAAAGCAGTTGGTGATGCCTTAATTGAAAAAGAACTGGTCAATATTCCAAAAGAAAAAATCCGCAATCTCGTAGTGAAACACTTAAAGGATATTGAAAATGGAACAGGAAATGATTTCCGATTCTAACGTAGTAGATGGAGAATCAGACACGTCTACAAAGGAGATTTTATGACAACTAATTTAAATCAAACCCCTTCGGCAAATCGTACTCATATCGGCATTTTCGGGAAACGAAATGCAGGAAAATCAAGCCTGATCAATGCCATTACCGGACAAAATTATGCGATTGTATCCGATGTACTTGGCACAACTACCGACCCTGTTTTAAAATCAATGGAGCTGCTTCCTTTAGGTCCGGTCGTTATCATTGATACTCCGGGACTTGACGATGAAGGAGAACTCGGGGCACTGCGTATTCAAAAGGCATATCAGATTTTAAACAAAACGGATATTGCCGTACTTGTAATTGATGCCTCCTCAGGTGTTACAAAAGAAGATTCTGAGATTTTAAAAAGAATCCATGAAAAAGAAATTCCTTGCGTGATTGTAGTAAATAAATCCGATATCTGTCCAAACTGTAACTTAGAAGATTTACCGCTTCCAGATTCAGATTCTGCCATTTTAGTCAGTTCCAAAACCGGGGAGCACATTCATGAATTAAAAGAACTGCTTGCACAACAAGCGTCACAAGATACCATTCAAAAATCTATCGTCGCAGACTTATTAAACCCTCTGGATTTTGTTGTACTTGTTGTTCCGATTGATTCTGCCGCACCAAAAGGGCGGCTGATTCTTCCTCAGCAGCAGACCATTCGTGATATCTTAGAAGCAAAGGCAAGTGCAATCGTTGTACAGGAAACCGAACTGGCAGAGACATTAAACTCACTTGGAAAGAAGCCTAAAATGGTGATTACAGACAGTCAGGTCTTTAAAAAAGTATCTGCAGTTACACCGGATGATATTTTACTGACCTCGTTTTCTATTTTATTTGCGCGCTATAAGGGAAATTTAAAGACTTTAGTTGATGGAGCTTCTGCACTGGATTCTTTAAAGAACGGAGACCGCATTTTGATCTCAGAAGGCTGTACCCATCACCGCCAGTGCGATGATATCGGAACAGTAAAACTTCCGAACTGGATTCGCAATTATACGAAAAAAGAAATCGAATTTGAATTTACCAGCGGAACCGAATTTCCTCTGGATTTATCTTCCTATAAAATGATTGTTCACTGTGGAGGATGCATGTTAAATGAACGGGAAATGAAATACCGCTTAAAATGCGCCGAAGATGCCAAAATTCCAATTACTAATTATGGAACTTGTATTGCTTATATCAATGGAATCTTAAATCGAAGTCTTGAGCCTGTGAAAGATTTCCTTTAAAATTTTTTTATCTCAAAAGAAAAAGCCGGATGCTCTCTTATCGAGAAAACATCCGGCTTTTTCCTTTACAGAGGTTATTTTATTTGGAGTAGAACAACCTTGTATTTTTAACCGTGTTCTTTTTTACTTTTCTTCTTCATCCTTTCTTGATTTTTTTCTTGCTTTCCAGGAAAATCCGCCAACTCCCATAGAAGTTACTGCAAGACTAATCCATCCCCAGATACTTGTCGGGTCACCAGTTTTTGCATTACTGCTTGTAGAAGTAGTTCCGGTAGATTTACTTCCTGTTGTTCCTGTGCTTGTTGTGCCTTTGTTTGTTGTAGCAGTTGTACCTGTAGTTCCTTTATTGGTTGTAGATGTTCCTGTTGTAGTGCCTTTATTGGTTGTATTGGTATTTGTGGTGTTATTGTTTTTATTGTTATTGTTATTATCTTTGTTGTCGTCACCTTTATTAGAATTATCTACTTTTTTCAGTCCATCAATCGCTGTCTGTAAGTCTTTTGCTGCATTATCTACTGCTTCCTGAGACTCTTTCTTTTCCAGTGCACTTTCTGCTGTTTCCAGTGCTGTTTTTAATGCACTCCAGGTTTCGCTTGTGTAATCTGCTTCTTTTAATGCTTTTGCAGATGCAATTACTTTTTCAAGTTCTGTTGTGTTAACTTCTGCCGGTGTTTCTGCTTTTTTCAGTCCGTCGATTGCTGCCTGTAAGTCTTTTGTGGCATTGTCAACTGCTTCCTGAGATTCTTTCTTTTCCAGTGCACTTTCTGCTGTTTCCAGTGCTGTTTTTAATGCACTCCAGGTTTCGCTTGTGTAATCTGCTTCTTTTAATGCTTTTGCAGATGCAATTACTTTTTCAAGCTCTGTTGTGTTAACTTCTGCCGGTGTTTCTGCTTTTACAAGTGCTTCAATTGCTGCATTTAAGTGGCTGGTTGCCTCATCGACTGTTGCCTGACTGTGTTTTGCCGCCAGTTCCTCTTTTGCTTCCTGTAATTCTGTCTGCATGGATGCCCAGGATTCGCTTGTGTAATCACTTTCGTTTAATGCTTCTGCCTTTGCAATTGCTGCCTCTAATTCCGTTGTTGAGATTTCGCCTGTTTCCGGTTTTACAATGTTTTCTTCGGTTGCCTGGAATTTATAAGTATAATCTTCATATCCCATTGAATATACGGTTAACTCCCAGTATCCGGTTCCGTCTGTTCCTGCCGGTAACTGGCAACGTAAGGAGTCTGTTAAGCCAAGCTGGATTCCCATTGATTTATGCATCCAGTTATCTGCTGCAAATTTGGTTCCATAGCTTGCAAGAGCGGTTGTATAAGTACTGTCGTTTCCATAGTAGGTCCAGCGGGTTGCATACATTCCGGAGCCCAGTCCGCCATAGTTTCCATTTAAGTCTACTCTCAAGAATTCACCATAAGAACCATTTGCAGCTTTTACTTCCGGTTCAATTCCTTCTGCTACTTTCAGGGCATTGCCTTTTAATCCGGAGTCACTTCCGGTTGCTCTTGCTCCAAAGCTGAAGCTTCCGTCTTCATTCTTAGTTGCTTCTTTTAAACCGTTTGTTTTTTCTGTTACTTCTGCTGTTTCTGTATAAGCCTGCAAATTCTTTTCAGTAAAACCACCTGCTAATGTTCCGGCATTTTCTACGACCTGATACTTTTTGCAAAATTCATCGTAGTCTGCTGTCTTTACTTTTACCGGTACATACTTGATTCCTTTGACTTCATAGTCTTTCATGGTTGCAGTCTTTTCTGTACCGTTTTCATTATAGGTGATGGTTCCTTTGTTGAATGTAATCACACTTCCATCCGTTAAAACTGCCTCGGAAGAACTATTCCAGTAAGATACCGGATATTCTTTTCCGTCTGTATCATAGATAACGGCTGTGCACTGATAACTTCCTCTATGTAAACCATGATTTGTGGTTGCTCTTGATACGGTATCAAATGCACCTTTATCTAATTCACCTTTTTTGTCTGCTACATCAGATGAAGAAGCAAGGTTACTTCCTTCTGCAAGGTAGACTCCTTCAGATGCCCAGTATTCTGCCCAGCTTAATCCTGCGTAGACATATTTGTATTTCTCTTCAGAAGCTGCTACTGTATAAGTAAACTCTAAATCTTTGTATCCGGTTGCACTTACTACAATCTGGTAATCCCCTGCACCGTTTGCAAATGGTGCCGCATCTGTCTTAATGCTTCCATCTTCATTTACAATGACAGTTGCACCACGTCCGCTTGCTGCATAACTCGTTCCATTTACAGATACACTTGTAATACTCTTTACATATTCCTGTAAGTCTTCTGCTTTAAATCCTTCTGCTGTTACAAGTGCTGCCTTTTGTGCATCATAAGCTGCAGGCATGTCTTCTGTCTGAAGCATAAAGTCTGCACTCATATCTGCATATTTTCCTTTTTTATCTTTTACAACTAAAGTGTATTTTCCTTTTGCTGCATTGTTGAATTTCAGCACTCCATTTTCAACTTTGGCATCCAGTCCCTCTACACTGTATTCTGCATCATAATCAGATGGCAGATTTTCAAAATTCACTTTTGTTTCTCCGCTCTTTACTAACGCATTATCTACAGATAAGGTTGCAGATGTTTTTACCGGAACATAAATGTCATCTAAATCCATTTCATAGATACCATTTGTTGTATAATAAGTTACTTTATCGATGGTTTCTCCCATCATCTGTGCATAGTGTTCAGACGAGGTCGGGCAGCCATGTACACTTGTAGTAAATCCGGTGCACCATGCAATCTCATTTCCTCTCCATACATTTTCCAGATGACGCATACCATAGTCATGACCTTCTTTTGTACTAAATACAACTGCACTGATTTTAGATGTGTCAAATGTAATTCCATCTAAGTTCAGCTGATAATCGCCATAACTGCTCTTTGTCTTAAATTCTCCTGTTACACCACTTACTTTATTTACGGTTCCCTGTACTTTTCCAAAGCTTACATTTCCGCTTGCATCTACTGTTGCTTCTTTGTAGTAAGCCGGTGCTTCGGAAAGTACATAATAAGAATAGCTTGCATTTTCAAATAAGGCATCTTTTCCTGTATAAGTTGTTTCTTTTGTCTGTCCACGGTTTGTTACGGAAATGGTTACAGAATCAGAATCTGTTACCTGTTTAAATTTAGATAAATCCATTCCTTCCGGAACTTTAACCGGGAATACAATACCTGTAATATCTTCTCCGCCCTGGCTTACATGATAAGAACCGCCTACCAGACTGCTTGTTCTTGTCTTGTTTAAGGTTGCGGAAGAAACGGAGTCAACTGCTACACTGTTATTTAATTCGGATGCATAGAAATCAGCATACGGAATGTTCATTAAAACATATTCTACTTTTTCTGTTGGAGTAACCGGTGCTGCTTCCAATCCTGAAATTGCTGTCTCTAATTCACTTGCTGCTTTCGTCACTGCATCCTGAGATTCCTTCTTTGTCAGTGCATCTTTTGCTGCTGTTAACTTAGTCTGCATTGCATTCCAGGAAGCCTCTGTATAGCTGTCTTTTTGTAATGCCTCTGCTTTTGCAATTGCACTTTCCAGTGCTGTTGTATCAATCTTTACTTCCGCATCTGCTACCGGTGCACTCTTAATTGCTGCAAGTGCTGCTTCTTTGATTGCCCTTGAAGTATAAGTCGCTCCTGATACGGTATCCCAGCTGTTAATTGTGCTTTCTGTTGCACTCTGATTTAACAACTTTGTGCGAATTCCTACTCGTTTAGAATTATTTGCATTTACCGCCCACTCAAGATAAGTTTTGCTTTCCCCACTATCATAAGTTCTTGACGGAGTTACAGTAATTTCTTTAAATTTTCCGTTCTCTACCGTAAGGCTTACCTCAACATCATACTCTGACCATCCATCACCATCACCATCTTTTGCATGTGTTGTCTGAGTATAAGTGCCATCCTTTGCTACTTGTTCTCCACTTGCTGCATAAACAGATGCCGGTGCCATTCCTGTTACCATAGATGCCGTCATCACAGCTGCCAGTGCTTTAGTTTGAAATTCATTCTTTTTGCTCATAGGTTCCTCCTTTTAATGTTATAGCATCTATCAAAAGTTAGCATTTTCTAACTTTTAATCAAAAAAAATTAGTGATTGATGGGAGCTGTTTTTCCTGCTATTTTCAAGCACTCCCAGATTTTTGCTGCCGTAATTCCAATTAAAGTGCCGGTGACAGCCCCGCCAATTAATAGTGCCGGTAAATAATAAATCAAATGAACGTTGCTCACTACAAGCATTGCCGCTGTAAGCTGTGCGATATTGTGAGCCACACCTCCTGCAACACTAATTCCTAAAATGGAAAATCCACCGGATTTTTTCAAAATCAGCATGACTGCCAGACTAAACATTCCTCCGGCAATACTGTAAATCAAAGACATTCCATTTCCAAATAAGGTTCCCACAAGAAGGATTCTTAAAATAGAAACCAAGAATACTTCGTGGGGTTTCAAAAAACATAAACCGACTACAATTACCAGATTTGCAATTCCAAGTTTGATTCCGGGAATTCCAAAATTAAATGGAATTAATACTTCCACATAACTAAAAATCATAGCCAGTGCAATTAACATGGCGCAAAGTGAAATTTTTTTACTCACAAATTTTCTCCTGACATCTATCGGTTAAATTCCAAGCCACATGAAAAGGCAAAGTAAAAGAACTGCCTTAAATACAGTAAATCCAATTTCATTTCCTTTTAATATGCCAACACCACAGGTTACATTTCCTTTCGGACAGCCATCAATACATTTCTGGCACTGGAAACATTCACCCTGTACGATACTTGTTTTTGCTTCTCTTAACTCAATCTTTGCAGGACAGCTTCTTGTACATTTACTGCATCCTTTTATACAACTTTCTCTTTTTCTCTCAAGAGAAAAGAACGGTAAAATCGGAAGCAAAGAAAAAATTGCTCCCATCGGACAAAAGAAACGACAGAAGAAGCGTTCTATGAATGCCATTCCAATCATAAGAAGAATCAGCACCGCAATTCCGATTTTATAAGCCGAAAGCCGGAAGTTTCCTGCATGAATCATGGAAAATACATCCCATGGACTTGTTCCTCTTGCATTTCCATAGACGCCAAAGAAGCACGCAAGCACAATCCCTGCCAGTAGTACATATTTTAGTAAAATCAGCCATTGCTCCCATTCTTTTTTTAGGGAAACCGGTTTTTTCTTAAGTTTTTTGCAGATTTTTAAATAGATTGCATGCAGTGCATCTCCCAAACTTCCAAATGCACAGGCAAATCCACAAAAGAAACGACCAAATACAAGTGTATACGCACATAAGACAAGTAAAACTGCCACAAAGGAAGTCAACTCAATCTTTGCTTCCACTCCAATCTGCGTAAACATATATTTTACGCCACCAAACGCTGCAGTAAAGGCTGATGGTAAAAACAGGAAATATAACAACTGAATCACTGCCCGAAGCCAGGTATTTAATTGTTTTTTTTGTTTTTTTGAAAGGTTTTTTACATCTATCTTTTTCATTCTACCTACACCGCCTCTTCTAATGCTGCTTCCACCGCATTGATGATTCCGGTAGAACTAAATGTTGCTCCGCTTATCGTATCGACATCGGCTGACTGAGCCTCGATTAAATTTGGAATCACATCCATTGCCATTGTCAGATAAGCTCCATCTTCTTTTTCCGCAGATACCACTTCAATATCCGTAATTTCACCATTTTCCACAGTTACTTTTACTTGAATCGGTCCGCCAAATCCATCAGCTTCTCCTTCATAAGTACCGTCTTTGTAAGCACCTTCGCTTTCCTCTGAAGCATCTGCATCCGCCTGTGTATCTTTTGATTTTCCCTGCGCAACCTGTTCTTCTGCATTTTTTCTTGCAAGTTTTTCACTTTCTAACTGCGCATCTAATTTTGCAATTTCATCGGTTTTCTCTCTGTTCGTTAAAATCCCGTTATAACCGACAATTGCTATGGCAATTGCTGCCACATTGATAAATCTGACTAAAAGTGATTTCATGGTGTTTCGTCTCCTGCATTTTCTTCTGTATTCTGATTGGAATCATCCTGACCCGAATCCTCTCCAGTATCTTCACCGGACTGTACTTTCTTTGCTGTCTCTAACGCAAGGTTACAGCCCTCTAAAATGGAGTTAGAAGAACAGGTTGCTCTTGAAACTGTATCAATCTCTTCCAGCGTTCCTTTTTCAAGGATCTGTGTTACTACTCCAGGAAGTTTGGAAGTTCCCTGTACTGCCCGTTTTATGTAAGCGTCATTGTCTGAACTTCCATCGCCTTTAATTTCGGAAATATCTGTAATCTTATCTTTTGAAATCGTAACTTTCATTGTAAGACTATATGCTTCAAAATCTCCATCTTCATTTGGAAGGCACGGTACAATTACGGTGTACTCTCCATCGGCATAAATATACTTTGTCTCATCTGGATTTTCATTATCTCCATTATTTCCGCCATTGTTATCATTGCCGTTATTATCGTTTCCGTTATTGTTGTTATTACCGTTATTGTTACTGTTGTTTCCGTTATTATTATTGCTGTTGTTATTATTATTATTGTTATTGCTGTTATCATTCTCGCCTTTTGTTGCTTTTTCGGCTTCTTTTAATGCTTCTTTTACCGCACCAATAATTCCTTTTGAACTATAAGTTGCTCCTGATACAACATCCACATCTACCGTCTGTTTTTTCACCATATTTTCTGCAACTGTTCTTGCACGCTTAAAGAAGGTCTCATCGTCATTTTCTTCTATAATCACAACTGCTTTTAAGGTCTTATCCTGAATGACAATTGCTACCTTAATATCATCGAGATACCCTTCCGCTGTTCCATAATAAACGCCCTCTTTATATGGGAATTTTCCGGTTACTGCTGTCGTATTATCACTGCTGTTATTATTACTGTTCTGTCCATTTCCGTTTGAGGAGGAATTGGTATTCTGTGAATTTGAATTTCCATCAGAAGAAATTGCTGCCTGACTTAACGCATTTCTGACCGCTTCAATGATTCCCACCGAACTGTAGGTTGCTCCTGATACGGTATCTACATTTGTACTTTGAGTTGCAATAATATTGGAAATCAATCCCGAAGCGCTCTGAATATAACTATCTCCATCGGAAGTATCCATAATCTGTATGGAAGAAATCTTTCCTCCGCTTATCACTACTTCTACCGTAAGTGCTCCGGAGAATCCCGTTCCTGTTCCATAATACGTTCCATCTGCGTAGGCAGATGCATCCTGTACCGTTGAGACAGAAGAAGAACCACCTGCCGGTGAAGAACTTCCACCTGAAGCACCTGCTGATGTTGATGCCGGTGTTCCGCTGTCTGCTGCCCCCGTCAGGGCATTTTTTACTGCACTGATAATTCCATTCGAACTATAAGTTGCACCGGATACGACATCTACATCTAACGTCTGTCCGGAGATAATCTTATCAATGACTCCTTTGGCGCGACTGAAGAACGTGTCATCATCGGCTTCATTTTCAACGATTTCAATTGCTGTAATCTGCTTATCTTTTACGGTAACCGCAACCTTAATTTTTCCCGCAAATCCGGTTCCTGTTCCGTAATACGTTCCATCTGATACATCAAATGAACCTTTTGCCGTACTTTTCTGCTCTTCTTTTTTATCCTCGTCTTTTTTCTTATCCTCTTTTTTCTCTTTTTCAGCTGTATCTGCATTCTCCTGTTCAGATGCATCTTCATCTGTCTGATTTTTTGTTGTTTCCGGAATATCAACCGCATAAACCGGTGTAGAATATCCGTGAAGAGAAACGCCGATACAGGCAGCTACAACAACTGCTGATAATGCCGGTGCCAGACTTCTTAGTTTCTTCAGTATGCTCATAAACTTTTGTTACTCCTTCTTTACTACCTCTGTATCAAAGTCAGAAGTAAAATCTTCTGCAATACCCTCTGATACATAAACTTTATTTTCTTTATCATATAAAATCATATCAAATTCATCACTGTGTGCTCTCCAATACTCAATTGCCTTATCTTTTCCCATAATAAACAGAGAAGTGGACAACGCATCACACATCGTACCATCTGCACTCACAATTGACACCGATAATAATCCGCTGTCTGCCGGATATCCGGTAGTCGGGTCAATAATGTGATGATAAGTAACCCCGTCCTGCTCAAAATAGCGCTCATAACCGCCAGAAGTAATGACTGCTTTGTCTGAAATCGAAAGCACACCAAGATAGCTGTCATCATCCTCTACACCCTGAATGGCAACTCTCCATTTACTTCCATCTGTTTTTGTGCCAAGTGCCTGTACATTTCCGCCCAGATTCACCAGACCGCTTTTTACTCCACATTCCCGATAGATATCCATGATTCTGGTAGAAGTATATCCTTTTGCAATTCCTCCTAAATCGATCGCCATTCCATCGGTTTTAAAAGATATGCTACTTGTCTCTTTATCAAACACGACATCCGATAATTTCGTTTTTTCCAAAAGACCATCCAGTGTCTCTTTAGAAGGAACTTTGAAGTCACCTGTGGTAAATCCCCATTCTGCCATAATCGGATAAATTGCAATGTCAAATGCTCCACCTGTGGATTTCCCAAACTCCAATGCACGTTCCACCAGATAAGAGGCATCTTTTCCCAAGGTCCCACCGCCATTGGCATTGACTTGTGCAATTTCACTTGACTCTTCTCCTGTGGAAAGCAGTCCATCCAGACGCTCAATTTCCGTAACTGCCTTTTCCACTGCTTCCTCTCCATGACTTCCATAAGCAGTTACCGTCATGTAAGTATCCATGGCAAAAACATCCTTACTTGCCTCCTGGCTTTCATCTGCTTCACCATCGGTACTTTCCTCACTGATGTCCTGATTTTTCGCCTCTTGTGCCTCTTCTTTTTGACTGCTGCTATCGGTGATTTTTTGTGTACTACACCCTCCTAAAATCATTGTGCTTAATAAAAATAATACAAGTATCTTTTTTTTCACGTTTTTTCTCCTTACTGATGTTAGAGCTTTCTAACTTTGGATAGCTTATCATCACTTTTATTGTTTGTCAATTATGCTCTATGCTTATTGAGAATTTTTCTCATTTTATCATATAGCCACTGTTTCATATATTAAACAGAAAAACGGTATGCTGTCCTCTCTCGACTCACATACCGTCTCTTTTATTTCTTATTTTTTTATTTTACCGCACCAATTAATGTATTAATATCATCAATCTGGTTTTTCTTTAAATACTCTTCGATTCCTTTAACCGTCTCAACTGTCGCATAAGGGTTTGCAAAATTTGCTGTTCCAATGGAAACTGCTGTTGCACCGGCTAAGATAAATTCCAGAGCGTCTTCTGCATTTGAGATTCCACCCATTCCGATAATCGGAACATTGACTGTCTGAGCCACCTGATAAACCATACGCACAGCCACAGGTTTGACACATGGACCGGACATTCCGCCGGTTTTATTTGCCAGCGCAAAGGTACGACGGTTAATATCAATCTTCATTCCTGTTAAGGTGTTAATTAAAGAAAGAATATCTGCACCGCCTGCTTCTGCTGCTCTTGCCATCTCTGTAATATCGGTTACATTCGGACTTAACTTCATGATAACCGGCTGTTTTGCATATTTTTTCACTTCTTTTGTGATTGCCTCTACCGCTTTTGGATTCTGTCCAAAGGCAATTCCGCCTTCTTTTACATTTGGGCAGGAAATATTGATTTCTAATAAATCAACCGGTTCATCTGCCAGACGTTCTACTACTTCACAATAATCTTCTGTACTTTTTCCACATACATTTACAATAATTTTCGTATCAAACTGTTTTAAGAACGGAATATCTCTTTTGCAAAATACATCAATTCCCGGATTTTGGAGTCCAATTGCATTGAGCATGCCACCGTAAGTTTCTGCAATACGTGGGGTTGGGTTTCCCGGCCACGGTACATTCGCCACACCTTTTGTTACAACTGCACCTAACTTGTTTAAATCTACAAATTCACTGTATTCTGCGCCAGAACCAAATGTTCCGGAAGCGGTCATAACCGGATTTTTGAGTTCTACACCGGCAAGATTTACTTTTGTATTCATTATAATTCTACCTCCGTACTTAAGAACACCGGTCCATCTTTACAAATTCGTTTGTTGTGTACATGAGAATGAGAATCCACATCTTTAGACTGACATACACAGGCAAGACAGGCTCCAACTCCACATGCCATCTTCTCTTCCATGGAAATCCAGCAAGGGATTCCTTTTTCCAGTGCATAATTTTTTAATGCACGAAGCATCGGTTTTGGTCCACAGGCAAACATCATATCTGCTTCGATTTGATTTTCACGAATTGCGTCTACTACATTTCCTTTTGTTCCAACACTGCCGTCTTCCGTTGCAATAAAAAGTGTTCCTGCTGATTCAAGTTCTTCTTTTAAGAATAAATCCTGATTGCGGTATCCGGATACAATAATCGCTTCTCCCTCGATTTCTTTTGCAGTCTGAAGCATTGGAGGAACGCCAATTCCTCCTCCAATCATCAGCACTTTTTTACCTTTTGCTTCTTCAATCGGAAATCCGTTTCCAAGCGGACCTAAGATTTCAAAAGAATCTCCTGCTTCTGCTTTGGAAAATTCTTCTGTTCCTTTTCCCACTACACGATATACAATACGGAGTGTGCCCTTTTCGCGGTCAATTTCACAGATACTGATTGGTCTTGGAAGCACACGGCTCTTATCATTACTATAGACAGAGATAAACTGCCCCGGTTTTGCCTGTACTGCAACTTCTTTTGCATCAAGCCACATACTGCAGATTCCATCTGCAATCATCTTTTGCTCGATTACAGTACTTTTCATCTTTAACTTTGCCATGATTTTCTCCCCTTATTTTAATGCTGTTAATGCGCCATCAATATCTGCCACCATAGTTTCTACGGCTTTTCTGGATGCATCTGCAAAATTTGCCTCTCCAAACTCTGCATACTGTTCCTGTTTATAAGCTGCAATAATTCCGCGGGAAGAGTTTACCACTGCACCAAGTCCGTCTTCATTAAAGAAATGAACCAGGTCTTTTCCTTTTCCACCCTGTGCACCGTAACCCGGTACTAAAATATAAGATTTTGGCATAATTTTACGAAGCACTTTTCCCATTTCCGGATAAGTTGCACCGACAACTGCTCCGATATAACTGTATTCATCGCCCATGCAGTCAGCGCCCCACTGAGCAACTTTCTCTCCGACTAATTCATATAATGGTCTTCCGTTAATTAACTGGTCCTGAAATTCTCCACTGGACGGATTGGAAGTCTTAACTAAAATAAACAGACCTTTTTTCTCTTTTTTGCAGATATCGATAAATGGATTGACACCATCTGAACCAAGATATGGATTCACTGTTGCAAAATCCTCATCAAAGCCTGCATACTCTTTTGTTCCAACCTGAACTTTTCCAAGATGTCCTACTGCATAAGCAGAAGACGTAGAGCCAATGTCTCCTCGTTTGATATCTCCGATTACAACCAAATCTTTTTCTTTACAGTAATCTACGGTCTTTTTAAATGCAACCAGCCCAGGAATTCCAAACTGTTCATACATTGCAATCTGCGGTTTTACTGCCGGAATCAAATCATAAGTCGCATCAATAATTGCTTTATTAAACTGCCAGATTGCTTCTGCGGCACCCTCTAAGGTTTCTCCATATTCTTTAAATGCAGTCTCCTGTACCTGTTTTGGCACATAAGAAAGCATTGGGTCTAAACCTACGCAAATCGGTGCATGAGTCTTTTTTATTTTTTCTGTCAGTTTGTTAATCATTTTTCTTCCTCCATCTTTTTGTGTCTTATATTGTTCTATTTATTTAAAATTTTTTGCTGCTTCCTGATTCATATAAGCAATCTTGCCATCGCAGATAGTCGCTTTTACCATTCCTTTTACTTTCCAGCCGTTAAACGGTGTATTTTTCCCGCGGGAAAGGAAAGTCATAGAATCAATGACATACTCTTTTTCAGGGTCAATAATTGTAACATCCGCAGGAGCTCCCACTTTTAAAGTACCTTTATTCGAATGAATTACCTGTGCCGGATTATAGCTCATCTTTTCTGCCATCTGCATTGGAGTTATGATTCCTTTTTCTACCAGTTCTGTAATTGTAAGTGCAACAGAAGTCTCCAATCCGACAATTCCAAATGGCGCATCTTCCATAGACTGATTTTTTTCATCTCTGCTGTGCGGTGCATGGTCTGTACTGATTACATCAATGATATCATTTTTTAATCCTTCTAATAATGCTTCTTTATCCTCTTTGGTACGAAGCGGAGGATTCATCTTATAGTTTGAATCATCTTTATCAATTTCATCAGAAGTCAAAGTAAAATGATGCGGGCAGACTTCTCCTGTCACATCCAGCCCTTCTTCTTTTGCAAGGCGGATCATTTCTACGCTGTCTTTTGTAGAGCAATGACAAAGATGCAGTTTTGCTCCTGCTTCTTTTGCCAATAAGATATCTCTTGCGACAATGACATCTTCCACTGCATTGCTGATTCCCGGTAATCCCAGTTCTTTTGTATATTCATCGGAATTGACACAGCCCTTTGCTTCTATCAGGCTTTTATCTTCACAGTGTGCAAATACCGGAATGTTGCATTCAGCGGCAATCTTCATTGCCTCTTTGTACAATCCTGCATTCATTACACTTTTTCCATCTTCACTGATTGCCGGAATCCCGGCAGCTGCCATTTCTTTAATTTCGGCAAGTTCTTCTCCTGCCTGTCCTTTTGTAACCGCTCCAATCTGAAGTACATGAATCGGTGCCATCTCTTTTGCTTTATTATGCACGTATTTTACGCGGTCTGCACAGTCAATGACCGGCTTGGTATTTGGCATGGCAAGAATTGTGGTAAACCCACCCTTTGCCGCTGCTTTGGAGCCTGACACAATATCCTCTTTGTACGTAAGTCCAGGGTCACGCAGATGTACATGAAGGTCAATCAGACCAGGCATTACATAACAGCCTTTGGCATCAATTACCTTATCCTGTTTTGACGGATTGATTTCATCTTTTATTTCTTTAATCTTTCCTGCTTCGATATACAAATCACTTATCTTATCTGTCTTTGTTGCGGGGTCAATTACCCGTCCGTTTTTAATTAAAATGTTCATGGACTCTCCTCTCCTCCAGCGCCTTCTCTGCACTCTCATCTTCTTACAAAATTAAGTACAGAAAGATTTTGAGAATACATTTTATTCTCTTTTGGTTTTAATAGTAACATACACAAATTCTTTCGTCAATTATACTTTTTTCCTTGACTTTTAAGGCATTTTTGCATATACTGAATCTTGTAATGAAATATTGGATATAAATAATGAAGTGCATTTCACAAGCTTCTGATTATTGTAAATTAAGCGGTTTTTAGAGATTGTATTATTTTATTTATAATGAATATACTCTCTAAAGACCGCTTTTTATTCATATAAGGAGATTTTGAAAGTCCTGCTTTCTTTTGTTTCTATCCGAAATTCAACTACTTATTTTTTTTATTTTATGGAGGTAACATTATGAACAAGGGAACTGTTAAATGGTTCAACGCAGAAAAAGGTTATGGATTTATCACAGGAGAAGACGGACAGGATGTATTCGTACATTTCTCTGCTATCACAGGTGAAGGATTCAAAACTTTGGAAGAAGGACAGGCTGTATCTTATGATTTAACAGAAGGTGCTCGCGGAATGCAGGCAGCTAATGTTGTTAAATTATAATTTATAAGGTATCTGAATCATTTGATTTTCTTATAAACAGCACAAAAAGCGGCTGTCACATGAACCATGTGGCAACCGCTTTTTCTTCACATTAAATCAAATGTATCTGGGACTCCACACATTATTCTGCATCTGTTGTATTTAAAGAACTTAAATAATCCGTGATTGCAGTTACATCCATCTGAGTGGTTACAACTTCTGCATTTTCATCCGGTGTTGTGACAACCTGATATGCAGAATATCCAATCCAGCCGACTAAGAGCAGAGAAACAATTGTAATTCCCAGCTTTTCAACGAGTGTCATACTCTCATCATTTTTATTTTTTCTCTTATTTTTTCCACGGACTGCTTTATTTTTTTTATACTGATCTACTTTTTCCTGACTCATGTTTTGATTCCTCAACTTTCTACTGTCTATTCGCTATGTACTTTCTACCGTCATCCATTTTTGCGACGTCTGCGCTCATTATAGCACGTTTTCTTTTTTCTGGCTACACCAAACCCAGCGTTTTCAAAAGAAAGAGCCAGCCGGTCAGAGTAAATGCCGAACACAGTGTTGTCACCATAACAATACTCGAAGTCAGTACCCCTTCATGTCCCATATTTCTTGCCATAACAAAACTGCTGACGGTTGTAGCTGAACCAAGCATCACTAAGATTGCAACCAACTCTGATTCACGATATCCAAGCCAGACTGCAATCGGCAAAAAGATGGCTGCAAGCACCACTAATTTTAAAGCACTTGCAATGAGAGTCGGTTTTAATTTTCCAAGTGCCTTTTTTCCCTCGAAAGAAGCTCCCATCGCCATAAGACCAAGCGGAGTTGCAAGCACTGCCATATTTTTCACTGTTTTTTGCAGAATCTCCGGCTGTGGAATTTTTAAAATCGCCCACCCAAAACCTGCTGCAATTCCAAGAATAATCGGATTCGTAACAATTCCCTTTAAAGTTTTTTGTAACAGGGCTTTATCCATTTTTCTCTGTCCCGGTTTTAATAAAGACAGGACGATTACCGCAAACGCATTGTAAAGCGGTACCGTTCCGATAATCATAAGCGGTGCCATTCCAGATGTACCATAGATATTCTGGATAAATGCAATTCCAAGAATTGCCGCACTGCTTCGATATGCTCCCTGCACAAATTCTCCACGTTCTTCTCTTTTTACGACAAAGAATGACAAAACCGTCACTCCTGTAATACTTAAAAACGTTGCAATAAAACAGAACAATACAAACCCGCCATTCCAGCTTTCACGAATATCAACTGCTGAAATATCCTGAAACAAAAGAGCCGGAAGTGCCACAGCAAAGGCGAATTTATTCATCTTTGCCGAAAATGCTTCATCTATCAGCCCGACTCTTTTAAAAAAGCTTCCAAGAAGCATTGTAAAAAAGATAGGAAGGGTTGCATTTAAACTAAAAATCAGATTATCCAACGTCTCAGTCTTCCTTTACCAGCACTTTCAGGATTTCTGAAATATACATGGTATGATAATCTTTCTGTGGATACCATTTTGTATCAATTGTTTCATCTTCAAAGTTTTCCGGAAGAATGTCTCCATGATACATTTTCTTGCACACTAAAATCAGATTCGCTTCTTCAAATGCAGCTGTTCCATCCACAAAGTATGGAGTTAAACCAGCTTCTTTGATTTTATCTTTGTCACGTCCAGAAACACTTCCACAGATATTTAATGCTTTTCTGTAAGATTCATCAAAAAATGAAATCGTAAACGTATCATTTGCATCTACAAATTCTTTTGTATAGCGCTGTGGGCGAATATAAGTCGTTACTGCATTTTTTCCCCACATAATACCGACGCCACCCCAGCTTGCGGTCATTGTATTGCATTTTTCTTCATTGCCTGCGGTAATTAACATCCATTCTTTTCCAATTTTTGTAAATGGATTCATCTGCAATTCTTCTGCTTTTACTTCTTTAAATGCCATGATTTGATTCTCCTTGTCATTAAATTTTTATTGTCGAAAACATATTTATCTGCCGTATAATTTTGTCATACGGCGGATTTTCTCTTTTAACTCTTCAGAAAATGCCCCTTTTGTCATTCTCCATTTCCAGTTGTCTCCAAGCGTGGACGGCATATTGATTCTTGCCTCACTTCCAAGTCCCAGAAAATCCTGGACCGGAATAATACAGGTATCTGCTGTACTTCTCATCGCAAGTGCAATTAAATCCCAGTGCTGTTCTTCCTTTGGAGTGTAAAAACTATTCATGTAACGCAGAGCAACCTCTTTGTCTCCATCGGAAAGTTTCTCAAACCAGCCCGCTGTTGTATCGTTATCATGTGTTCCTGTATAAACCACACAGTTTCTCTGATATTTATAAGTCAGATAATCACTGTCCTCACTCGGGTCAAAAGCAAACTGCAGAACTTTCATTCCCGGATATCCGCTGTCTTTTAAGAGTTGAAATACACTCTCTGTCAAAAATCCCAAGTCCTCTGCAATAATGTCAAGTTCACCAAGCTTTTCTTTGACCGTGTTAAATAAATCCATACCCGGACCTTTTTCCCAGTGTCCGTTTACGGCTGTCTCATCTCCATAAGGAATCGAATAATATTCGTCAAATCCACGGAAATGGTCAATCCTTACAATATCATATAAATCAAAACAGTAAGCAATTCTCTTCAACCACCAGTCATATCCTGTTTTCTTATGATATGCCCAGTTATATAATGGGTTTCCCCAAAGCTGTCCTGTTGCAGAAAAAGCATCCGGCGGGCATCCGGCCACACCAAGCGGAAGATTTTTCTCATCTAACTGGAATAACTCCGGATTTGCCCAGGTATCTGCACTGTCAAATGCAACATAAATCGGAACATCACCTACAATCTGAATTCCCTTTTCATGTGCATATTCTTTTACTTTTGTCCACTGCTCATGAAACTCATACTGCAAAAATTCATAAAAATTACATTCTTCTTCCAGTTCTCTTTTATAACACTCTACCGCTTCCGGTTTTCTAAGACGGATCTCTTCTTCCCACTCAATCCAGCTTTTTCCATCATTTTGATTTTTAAGTGCCATATACAGTGCATAATCCGGAAGCCAGTGTTGATTGGCTTTACAAAATTCTGTGAATTTTTCATCGGATAATATATCAGAATTTAAAAATGCCTGTTTTAATAATACAAATCTGGAATTATAAATTCTTCCATAATCAATGTAAGATTCATTGTCTCCATAATCAGAAGCTTCGCAGGCTTCTTTTGTCAGCCAGCCTTTTTCTGCCAGTGTATCCAGATCAATAAAATACGGATTTCCTGCAAACGTAGAAAAGGATTGATATGGGGAATCTCCATAGCTGGTAGGACCAAGTGGCAGAATCTGCCATAATTTTTGTCCCGTTTCTTCTAACAAGTCAATAAATTCATAAGCTTCTTTTGAAAATCCACCGATTCCATAAGGAGATGGCAGGCTCGCAATCGGAAGCAGCATTCCGTTTCTTCTCATTTCAATTCCCTCATTCTTCATATTGTATTTTTATTAATGTAAGCCCTCTTGCCGGTGCCGTTGCTCCGGCTTTTTTTCTGTCTTTCGCCTCTATGATTTCCAACATATCCTCCGGTTTTCTTGCCCCGCTTCCCACTTCGATTAACGTTCCTGCAAGAATCCGTACCATATTATAAAGAAAACCACTTCCTGTAATCCGCATACAGATTTCGTCGTCCTCTTTTTTTATCTGAAAATCATAAATGGTCCGCACTGTCGTTTTGACCTGTGCCCCTGCTCCGCAGAAACTCTTAAAATCATGTTCTCCAAGCAGATATTCTCCGGCTTTTCGCATTTTTTCCACGTCTAATGGAAGATAAGTAAAATGAGAATACAGCCGTTTTGTCGGAACCGGAAATTTTTTATTTAAAATCCGATATTCATACGTTTTCCTGCTGTTTCGATAACGAGGATGAAAATCCGGTTCAACTTCTTTTGACATCTGAATCCGAATGTCTTCCGGCAGTCTTTGATTTAAGGCATAAGAAATTTTTTCTCCCGGCATCCTTGCACTTGTATCAAACACAGCTACATTTCCAAGTGCATGTACTCCTGCATCCGTACGGCTTGCTCCGATGGTTTCAATCGGCTCTTTTAGTAATTCCGATAACTTTTGGTTAATCACTTCCTGAACTGTAATTCCATTTGGCTGTACCTGCCATCCACAATAATTTGTTCCGTCATAGGCAATTTCAAGCATGACCCGTTTCATGTTCTATTCCTCCTCTGACTACTCTCACAGGCAAGCCTGTGGGTTTTTGCCACTAATTTATAACAATATACTCAAAAAATTCCGAAAGTACATTATACTATAATACGCAATACAATGTCGGCAATCAGATAAACCAGTAAAATCAGATATGCCATAATATCATGCTTCTGATATTTTAATGGTTTCATGGATGTACGATGGTCTCCTCCATGATAACAGCGGGCTTCCATTGCCATTGCCAAATCATCTGCTCTTCGAAATGCTGAAATAAAAAGCGGAACTAACAGCGGAATTAAATTTTTCGCTTTTTTGATTAAATTTCCCGATTCAAAATCTGCCCCTCTGGCAATCTGTGCTTTCATAATTTTATCCGTCTCTTCCATTAAAATCGGAATAAAACGCAGTGCAATCGACATCATCATTGCGATTTCATGAACCGGAACTTTAATTTTGTTGAGCGGACGCATTAATTTTTCCAGACCGTCGGTCAACTGGTTTGGTGTCGTTGTCAATGTCATAACAGAAGAACCCATAACCAGATAAATCAATCGGATTCCGATTTTTATCGCCTGACGGATTCCTTCTTCTGTAATCTTTAAAATCCAAATCTGTACAACCACTTTTCCGGGAACTAAGAACAGGTTAAATGCCACTGTAAGGATAAAAATAAAAAACAATGGCTTTAAACCTTTCATCATAAATTTAACTGGAACTTTGGAAAGTACAATCACCACCGCTAAAAATGCTGTGGCCAGCAGATACCCCCATAAAGAATCTGCAACAAACAGTGAGATTAAAAATGCAATTGTTCCTACAAATTTCACTCTCGGGTCTAAGCGATGCAAAATTGATTTTGCCGGATAATACTGGCCAATTGTGATATCTTTTATCATAGTATCTGTTTCTCCAGTGCTCTTAAAATACTTCTCTTTGCTTCCTCAATCGTTGTCGCATTTGTATCAACCGGAAGACCTTTTGCCTGCAGATCATGCATGATATAGGTAATCTGCGGTGCTGCAAGCCCCATTGATTCCAGTTCTTTATAATGAGAAAAGACTTCTTTTGGCGTTCCGTCAAATGCTTTTTCCCCTTTATTCATCACAATCATGCGCTCTACATATTTTGCGATATCTTCCATACTGTGTGAAACCAGTACCACCGAAATTTTTCGTTCTTCGTGAAGCATTGCAATCTGGTCTAAGATTTCATCTCTGCCTCTTGGGTCAAGACCCGCTGTCGGCTCGTCTAAAATCAATACTTCCGGTTCCATTGCTAAAACTCCGGCAATTGCCACTCTTCTTTTTTGTCCTCCGGAAAGTTCAAATGGCGAACTTTTATAAGATTTCTCTGGAAATCCAACATGCGCAAGTGCCATTCTTGCCCTTTCTTCTGCTTCTTCCTGACTTGCTCCAAGATTTTTTGGACCAAAGCAGACATCAGTAAGCACATCTGTTTCAAACAGCTGATGTTCCGGATACTGAAAGACCAATCCGACTTTACTGCGAAGGTTTCGAAGCGGATATCCTTCTTTCCAGATATCTTCCCCATTATAAGAAACAACTCCTGAAGTCGGACGGATAAGTCCGTTTAAATGCTGAATTAACGTTGATTTTCCACTGCCGGTATGACCGATAACTCCCATAAACTGTCCCTGTGGAATCTCCAGACTGACGTCTTTTAATGCATGCATCTCATAAGCGGTTCCCGGACTGTAAGTATAGGTTACATTTTCTAATTTTATCGACATAATGCACTCACCAGTTCCTCTCTTGTCAATATTCCATCCGGTAGCGGCACACCTGCCTGTTTCAGTTCATGCGCCAACAAAGTAACCTGCGGTACATCCAGACGATAGGATTTTAACTCTTCTACTTTTGAAAATACTTCCCTTGGTGTTCCCTGCATGACAATTTTTCCTTTATCCATAACAAATACTTTATCCGCCAAAGTCACTTCTTCCATGTAATGGGTAATCAAAACGACTGTGATGCCTTTCTTTTCGTTTAATTCCTTTACCGCCTGCAGCACTTCTTTTCGTCCGTTTGGATCAAGCATCGCCGTAGGCTCATCCAAAATAATGCACTTTGGCTCCATTGCCATCACACCGGCAATTGCCACTCTCTGTTTTTGTCCTCCGGAAAGTTTATTCGGAGAATGACTTCTATATGCCGTCATACCGGTTGCCTCTAAACTTTTATTAACTCTTCTCCAGATTTCATCCGTTTCCACACCCATATTTTCCGGACCAAATCCGACATCTTCTTCCACAATCGAACCAATAATCTGATTATCGGGATTCTGAAATACCATGCCGGCTTTCTGACGTACTTTCCAGATTTCTTCCTCCGTAGAAGTATTGATTCCATCTACTACCATTGCACCCTCTGTTGGATATAAAAGCGCATTGATATGCTTTGCCAGCGTCGATTTCCCGGAACCATTATGTCCAAGAACTGCAATAAACTGTCCCTGTTCAATATCCAGATTAATGTCATCGAGCGCACGATGTGTTTCTTCTATATGTCCATTTTCATCATATTTATAATAATCATGCATTAACTTTAATGCTTTAATGATTCCCATCGTCTATCCTCTCTCTTGTAACACTCTGTCATTTCCACATACATACCGATAAACTTCTATTTCTTTTGCATCCTGTTCCACATGATAATCGATTTTTAAAAATCCCAGTTTTTTTGCCAGCGCAATGGATGATTTGTTCTCCGAATGAATCCGGCAGTAAAGATACTTTGCGCCTCGCTCTTTGGCTTCTAAAAGAATTGCATGGCAGGCTTCATATCCATATCCCTGTCTTTGATAAGCTTCATCAATCAGATAACCCAGTTCCACAACAGAACGACCCTGATTCCAGATTTTCGGTTCGATTCCCACTCGTCCGATAATTTTACCACTTTGTTTTTCTATCACTGCCCAATAGCCCATATCACACAATTCATACATATATCTTCGGTAACTTGGGAAGTTTTCGATTTCTTCTTCTAATGTCTTTTCCTTTCCCTCAACCGCATTTTCTGTTGAATTCTGCTCATTTAAAGCAAGCATTTGTGGTAAGTCCGCTTCTGACATTTCCCGAACTAAAAGTCGTGGGGTCTCACATACCACTGCTGGAAGATGGTGATTGTGGCAATAAACTTTTTCCACAAATCTGGCATCAATCTCTTCATAGCCTTCGATTATCATTGCCGCCTGACTTAAGTCCTGCTTTCCTGAATCCGGATTAAAATATCCCATACAGGTTATATTTGCCGCTTTTGCTGCACGGCATCCATTGGTAGAATCTTCCACAACCAGACATTCACTTACATCTAATTCAAGTTCCTCTGCTGCTGCCAAAAAGACGTCCGGTGCCGGTTTCGGATGCTTTACATTCTCTCCACTTAATATTTTATCAAAGTAGTGCCGAATATTTAAACGTTTTGTAACCATTTGAATATAAGAAAGCGGTGAAGAAGAAGCAATCGCCATTTTGTATCCCGCATTTTTTAAGCGTTCCAGCAACTGTGGCACGCCCTCTATCATCGGGATACCCTCCCGTTCCACCGTTTCCGCTTTAATCTTTTTCATGGTATCCACTAATGCCTTATCTTCTCTGTCAATTCCATAGGTTTCATGAAGAAGATTCATAAGAAATCCAAGTGTAGAACCAATACAAGGTTTATAGACCTCATAATCCAATTCAATTCCACGTGTTAAAAGTGCTTCTTTCCAGATACGGTAATGTACTGGTTCACTGTTGATCAGCACTCCGTCCATATCAAATATAATTCCCTTTAACATCCTTTTTCTCCAAACTTTAAAAGGGTACTGCTTTTTCACAGCACCCTTTCTATTTTTTCAGGCATTGCACGGTGTAAAGCGTTGGAATGCTTAGCTGCTATAAAGCGGACATTCGCAATCCGCTTTGCTACTTGCTCATGAACGCAGTCGCTTCGCGCTCTGTCAGTGGGAGCTTTCAACTCCCACTGACAGAAGCATCCCCCTCACTCGCCGCTTAGTGCTCCGAGCACTTGAAGCAGGGGAATGCTTAGCTGCATTCAAACAGCAATTCATCCATAATTTTCCAGATTTCTTCCCTTCCCTGCTTGGTTTCGGCAGAGAATGGAATGACCTGTGTGCCCGCAAGCAGCTCGAGTCCTTGTTTCAATGCCTTCACGTGTTTCTGTACCTGGCTGCGTTTTAATTTATCTACTTTTGTTGCAATAATAATCGGCTGATAACCATTGTGTACAATCCAGTCATACATCATTTTGTCATTTGCTGACGGGTCATGCCGAATATCAATCAGCAAAAAGACCGCTTTTAACTGCTTTGATTTTTGGAGATAACGTTCAATTAATTTTCCCCACTGTTCTTTTACTGACTGCGAAACTTTTGCATATCCATATCCCGGCAAATCTACCAGATACATGGCATCATTAATATTATAAAAATTAATGGTCTGTGTCTTACCCGGGGAAGCACTGGTTCTTGCCAGTGCTTTACGATTCATTAATGCATTAATCAAAGAAGATTTTCCCACATTTGATTTTCCCGCAAATGCAACCTCAGGTAACTCAGTATCAGGAAGTGTGCTGGTAATTCCACACACAATGTCCAGTGACACATTTTTTATAATCATACCTGACCTCCCGTAAATGCTTCTTTTATTACTTCTTCCATAGAGCTTACAAAGATAATATTCAGTCCGTCTGTAATTTCTTTTTCTAATTCCTCTACATCCGGTTTATTTTCTTTCGGAACAAGTACCGTTGTAATTCCGGCATTTTTTGCCGCAAGCAGTTTTTCTTTTAATCCTCCGATTGGAAGGACACGACCTCTTAAAGTAATTTCACCGGTCATTGCAAGATTTGCTTTTACCGGAATTTTTGTAATTGCAGAAAGCATTGCTGTCGCCATGGTAATTCCGGCTGATGGACCATCCTTTGGAACTGCTCCTTCCGGAATATGGATATGTATGTCATTGTTTTTAAAAAATTCTGCATCAATCTGATAGTTCTCTGCAATTGAGCGGATATAGCTGATTCCGATCTGGGCAGATTCCTTCATGACATCTCCCATCTGTCCGGTCAATACAAACTCACCCTGACCCGGCATCAGATTCACCTCGATTTGAAGCGTATCCCCACCAACACTGGTCCATGCAAGTCCACGTACAATCCCTATCTGATCTTCTTCATTTTTCTTCTGGAACGTATAACGCGCTCTTCCTAAAAATTCTTCCAGATTCTCTTTCTCTACTCTTACACAGCTTTCTTTTTCTTCTAAGATTTTTCTGGCTGATTTTCTACAGATTGTTCCAATCTTTCGCTCCAGACTTCTGACACCTGCTTCTCTTGTATAAGCAGTAATCATTTCTCTTAAAGCTTCATCAGAAATTTCAAGCTGTGCTGATTTTAATCCGTGTGCCTTAATCTGTTTTGGAATCAAATGCTCTTTTGCAATATGCCATTTTTCATTTTCGGTATAACTGCTGACTTCAATGATTTCCATACGGTCTAAAAGCGGACCCGGAATGGTCTGTAAATCATTTGCAGTTGCAATAAAAAGCACTTCTGATAAATCCAGAGGAATTTCCACATAATGGTCACGGAATTTATGATTCTGCTCAGAATCCAGCACCTCCAGAAGAGCGGAAGAAGTATCCCCTTTGTAATCACTGCTGACTTTATCTATTTCATCTAACAGCATCAGAGGATTTTTGACTCCCGCCTGAATCATTCCATTTGCAATACGACCCGGCATTGCGCCCACATAAGTTCTCCTATGTCCACGGATTTCTGCCTCGTCACGCACTCCGCCAAGGCTGATTCTGACATATTCTTTATTCAACGCATGTGCTACCGACTTTGCAATGGAGGTTTTTCCGGTTCCGGGCGGTCCTACCAGACAGAGAATCGGACTTTCGCCTTTTTTCGTCAATGTCCGTACCGCAAGGAATTCCATGATACGCTCTTTTACTTTTTCCAGGCCATAGTGTTCCTCCTCAAGAATCTGATACGCTCCCTGCAGGTTCTTATTATCGCGACTGGTCTTGTCCCATGGCAGAGACAATAACGTCTCAATATAGGTGCGTATTACTCCTGATTCTGCCGGACTTCCCACAGTATTTTTAAACCGGTTGATTTCTTTTGTAATACGTTCTTTGACTTCTTTTTTTGCCTTTAATTTCTTTACGGTTTCTAAAAATTGTTCCGCTTCCGTTGCAGAATTATCTTCGCCTAATTCTTCACGGATTACTTTTAACTGTTCCCGTAAAATATATTCACGCTGATTTTTATCGACACGCTCTTTCACTTTAGATTGAAGTTTTGCTCCGATTTCCATAATCTGGATTTCGTTTGTAAGAATCATTCCTACAATTTCATAGCGATCCTCAAGGCTGACCGCCTCTAAAATCTTCTGTCGTTCTTCGTAGCGAATCTGAATGTGAATCGAAATCTGGTCTAAAACTTTTTCCACGTCCTCTAATTCCAAAATCTGACCGGCAAGTTCTTTGCTGACCTGCTTATTAGAATTACAATAACGTACAAATAATTCTTTGATACTGCGAAGCATTGCTTCTTTTACTGTTTCATCCAAGTCTTCTTCCGGCTCAAAAACCGCTATCTGTGCCTCAAGATAATTTGGATTTTCTTCTAAAGAAACCAGCTGTGCTCTCTCGATTCCTTCTACTAAAACCCGAACAATGTTCTTTGGAAGTTTTACCAATTGTTTAATTTCTGCAATTGTTCCAATTGGATATAAATCCTCCTGAACCGGTTCTTCTGTCTCAGGATTTTTTTGTGTAATCAAGAGAATCCTCTGGTCCTGCACCATCGCCTGTTCAATCGCCTGAATCGATTTTTCTCTGCTTACATCAAAGTGAACAATCATATCAGGAAGAATGGTCGTTCCTCTGAGGGCAACCGCCGGTAAATGATACATTATGTCACTCAATTCCCACACCTCCTTATTTTCATTGATGTATACCTCTTTTATGCCGTTTCCGGTTTATTGCGTTTGCGTCCGCCTTTGCTTCTTCTTGTCGGAGGCTGCATCTCTCCATGTTCGAGTTCGGCACTTCCTGTTCCCTCTACCACTTCTTTGGTAATCTTGCAGGAACGGATGGTCTCATCGGATGGGATTTCATACATTAAATCCATCATGGTATTCTCCATGATAGCGCGAAGTCCTCTCGCTCCGGTTTTTCTTGTCATAGATTTTTCTGCAATGGCATTAATTGCGGATTCATCAAACTCTAATTTCACGCCATCTAATTCAAACAGTTTTTCGTACTGTTTTACTAAAGAGTTTTTCGGCTCTTTTAAGATACGAACCAGAGCTTCTTTATCCAACGCATCTAAAGAGACAATAACCGGTACTCGTCCGACAAATTCCGGAATCATACCAAATTTCACAAGGTCATGCGGCATAACCTCTTTTAACACATCACCGATATTTCGTTCTTTTTTATCTGCAATCTCAGTATTAAATCCGATTGATTTTGTATCCATACGGGTTTCAATAATTTTATTTAAGCCCTCAAATGCACCACCACAGATAAATAAAATATTGCTGGTATCAATCTGGATAAATTCCTGCTGCGGGTGTTTTCTTCCTCCCTGAGGCGGAACACTTGCAACTGTTCCTTCAATAATTTTCAGCAGTGCCTGCTGTACCCCTTCACCGGATACATCACGGGTAATGGAAGTATTTTCTGATTTTCTGGTAATCTTATCAATTTCATCAATGTAGATAATACCATACTGTGCACGTTCTACATCATAATCTGCTGCCTGAATAATCTTAAGCAGAATATTTTCTACGTCCTCTCCTACATAACCTGCTTCTGTCAGTGTTGTCGCATCTGCGATTGCAAATGGAACATTTAACAGTTTTGCAAGTGTCTGTGCAAGCAGAGTTTTTCCGGAACCTGTCGGTCCTAACATCAAAATATTACTCTTCTGAAGTTCTACATCTGAATTACTGCCTGCCAATACTCTTTTATAATGATTATAAACTGCTACGGAAAGTACTTTTTTGGCTTCATCCTGTCCGATTACATAGTCATCCAGAAATGACTTAATCTCCTGTGGTTTCAGCAGATTAATTTCATCGTTCATCGGTTCTGCATAATCTGCACTTTCTTCCGCACAGATTTCTGCACAGATTTCCACACACTCATCACAAATATAAGTTCCGTTTGGTCCGGCGATCAATTTACGCACCTGCTCCTGTGTTTTTCCACAAAATGAGCAGCGGACTTTCGGTTCATTTCCTTTCATTGCCATTTCTTTTCCTTTCTGTTTTACTTCTCTTTTTAATGGCGAAAAGACCCCCGAGCCAAAGCGCAGGAGTCTTATCTTTTGTCTTACTTTTTATACTCAATTATGCTGTCAATCAGACCATAAGCCTTTGCCTCTTCTGCGGACATATAATAATCTCTTTCCGTATCTCTGGCAACGACTTCATAAGGCTGACCAGTATTTGCAGCCAGAGTCTCATTCAGTTTCTTTTTGGTTTTCAGAATCATATTTGCAACGATTTCAATCTCTGTTGCCTGACCCTTTGCACCGCCAGATGGCTGATGAATCATGATTTCTGCATTCGGAAGAGCAAAACGTTTTCCTTTTGCACCACCTGCAAGAAGGAATGCTCCCATACTTGCAGCCATACCTACGCAGATTGTTGATACATCACATTTAATATAATGCATGGTATCATAAATTCCCCATCCTGCTGAAACTGAACCACCCGGGCTGTTAATGTATAACTGAATATCTTTTCCAGGATCTTCTGATTCTAAGAACAGAAGCTGAGCAATAATAAGACTTGCAGTTGTATCATTTACTTCTTCTCCTAAAAAGATAATTCTGTCTTTCAGCAAGCGGGAATAGATATCATAACTTCTCTCGCCCCTGCTTGTCTGTTCAATCACATATGGTACTAAACTCATGAAACTCCTCCTATTCTGTCAAACAGGTTCAAAGGACTGATTAAGCCTCTTTATTTTCTACGACTTCTGTTACTTTTGCAGCATCTGCAAGTAAAGTAACTGCTTCCTGAACAGCTAAATCTTTCTTCATCTGTTCTTTTTCGTAGTCACCCATTAATTCATTTAATTTTTCAGCTGTCATTTTATATGCTTCAGCCATTTTTGCGATTTCTTCATTGACTTTTTCATCAGAAATCTGGATATCTTCTACTTCTGCAACTTTTTCAAGTACCAGACGTGTCTGGATCGTCTTCATAGCCTGTGGTCTTAACTGTTCTTCCATTGCTGCACGGTCAGAACCTGTGAACTGATAGTACTGGTCAATGGAAAGTCCCTGCTGCTGAAGTCTTGAAATAAAGTTGTTTAACAGTTCTTCAATCTGAAGCTGAACCATAGCTTCCGGAATATCCATCTGTGCATTTTCAATTACTTTATCTACTACTTTATCTTCTTTTTCACGTTTTGCAGCTGCTTCTTTTCTTTCTTTTAAGTTCTTTTCGATATCAGCTTTGTATTCTGCAAATGTTTCAAATTCAGAAACATCTTTTGCGAATTCATCATCTAATTCCGGAAGTTCTTTTACTTTAATTGCTTTTACTGTGCATTTAAATACAGCAGCTTTTCCTTTGAGGTCTTCTGCATGATAATCTTCCGGGAAAGTAACGTTTACTTCTTTTTCTTCTCCGATTACTGCACCAACCAACTGTTCTTCAAATCCCGGGATGAAAGAGTTAGAACCAATTGTCAGCGGATAATCGGTTCCTTTTCCGCCTTCAAAAGCAACTCCGTCAACGAATCCTTCAAAGTCAAGTGTTACCATGTCTCCATCAGCAACTGCTCTGTCGTCTACGTCGATTGTTCTGGAGTTCTTTTCCTGTTCTTTTTTCAGTTCTGCAGCAACTTCTTCTTCTGTTACGTCTGCTGCGGATACTTCTACTTCTACACCTTTATATTCACCTAAAGTAACTTCCGGTTTTACAGCAACTTCTGCTGTAAAGATGAAAGATTTTCCTTTTTCAATCTGTACAATGTCAATTGTTGGTCTGGAAACGATGTCTAATTCGCTTTCCTGTGCTGCCTTTGGATATTCTGTATTAATCAGAAGATTTGCTGCATCTTCAAAAAATACACCTACTCCATACATTTTTTCAATCATAACACGTGGAGCTTTTCCTTTACGGAATCCTGGAATGTTGATGCTTTTTTTGTTTCTGTTGTAAACAGTGTTTACTGCTTTTTCAAAATCTTCTGCTGATACTTCAACTGTCAGCTTTGCCATGTTTTTTTCGAGTTTTTCTACCTGTACGCTCATTTTAAATGATTCCTCCTTGAATTCTATATGTATTGATGCATATTAGGTATTCATGCATTTCTGCCCATAAATAGACCATTTTTCATACTTACAGTCATTATCACAGTATAGCACAAGGTTTTTTAAAATACCAGCATTTTTTTAATAAACGATTGATTTTTTTATCTGATGTGCCTTTACTTCACCTTCTAACTGACTAATCAGCTCCAGCGCAAACGCAATTGCCGTTCCAACCCCTCTGCTTGTTGTCACATTCTTATCACGTACCACTGCTTCTTCCGAAAGAACTGCCCCTTTTAATTTTTCCTCGCATCCTGGATAGCAGGTTGCTTTTCTGCCTTTTAAAATTCCATTTGCTCCAAATACTCCTGGCGCGGCACAGATTGCTGCTACTTTTTTGTCTGCTTCATTAAATTTTATCAACAATTCGGTTAAACCTTTGTGTTCTCCTAAATGCAGAGTTCCCGGCATCCCGCCCGGCAGTACAAGCATATCTGCATCACTGTAATCTGCCTCTTCAAATAACCGGTCTGCACTCACTTTAATCCCGTGGGAGCCCGTCACTTCAAGACTTGTTCCAATCGAAACCATAAGCACTTCTTCTCCGGCTCTTCTTAACAAATCAACAACGGTCAATCCTTCTACTTCCTCAAATCCCTCTGCTAAAAACACACATACTTTTGCCATGTGACATTCCTCCTGTTTGCTTTTTTCTCAAATTATGATACGATACTGGTAAATGATATTTCAATCATCATTTGAACTACCCCAACCGACTAACGTCGGATGGGGATTCCTACGGGCTTTCGCCCGATACCCACTCGTTCAGCTCATGGGTGTTCCAACAGAGAACAAACCCGTTTTCAGGAATGTTTTTGTATGTTGGCGTAAGTCAGATATTCCCGTCCATCCAGCTCCCTGCCCACTCATTCAACTGACTAGTACAAAATAACTGGTAAGAATATCCGAATATTTCTTCTATTTCTATATTTTTGTATTTCGCTTTTTCTTTTTTCTATTTTCTATCTTCTTTTATACATACTCATATCGATTATTTTGCGTCCATTTTTTCATTTCCGATGCAATGCTTTTTAAAGTTCCTTTTTTTCTTTCTTCTAAGACTTCATAAGGCAGTTCCCGGTAAAAACTATGGAGCGAAACTCCACGAAATGCTTTTGTTAAATGTTTCCATGCTGGAATGATACTCACAATATCGGTTCCATTTTTTAGTTTTTCTTTTGCCTTTTCTGGTAATAACACAAGTAACCGCTCATCCGGTAACAGTTTTTCCCGAATTCCCATTCCTTTTAATCCAATCGTATACGATGCTGCTTCATGAATGGAAAGTCCAAATGGTCTTAAATACAAAAACTTCCCCATTTGGCTGGTATAAGCCGGATTCATTTTATAGATTCCAAAACTTTGTTTATAGGCTTGATTTTCCAAACAGCTCGTCATTTTTCGGTAAGCAAACAAAGAAGCATGTCGATTCTTTTTCTTACATCCATACTTCATTCCGTGTTTTGCAAGCGTGGTATCCAAATCTTCCATAATAAGCGGTTTCTTCCGTTCGGCGCAATAACGTCCTACCTTTGCCATAACTCTTCCGATTTCTTCTGAAATCTGCCCTTTTGTTTTCAATTCCGGTGAAAAACGAATGACTGTCCCACCCAGACGGTTTCCTTTTTCATCCAATTCTGAAACTGCTACATGATCATAATTCAAATCAATCGAAACACAGCCTTTTTCCAAAGATTCATTGCAATATTTATTTTCCAGTAAAAGCGTCACCGATACAATCAGATATCTTCGACCAGTTTTCTCTCGTTTCAACTGAAAATTATAACAAATCGCTTTTCGTTCCTGTTTTTTTGCCTGAAGCATTTCTTCCCAAAGTTCCTGTTGCCTTGCAAGATGGAACTTTTTAAATACCGTTTCTTTTCCATCCATACATTTTACAATCAAATTTCTTTCTTCTTTTCTGACCAGAAAGTTACAGTTTTTTGAAGTATGACGTCCCGGAAGGCTCATTGAAGCATGGCGGGATTCAAAGAATTCCTGTTTCCACTGTTCACGATCGACTTTTGGATTGTCTTTCTTTTGATATTGTTTTCTTCCACCAAATACAATTCTCTTCGGTGGAAACTTTTTTAACCATTCCAGCCTTTGAATGGCTCTTTTCTTAGAAGATTCCAGTAATGCAATTCTTGTTTTCAATCGACGAATGGAACGTTCTATTTTTCTTTCGTATTCTTCGGCTGGAAAGTATGTTCCATTTGGAAGAAAAATTTGGTTTCGTTCCATTGTAATTCTACACTTTGGATAAGGACGCTCCCAGATTCCGCTTTTAAAATAAGTTCGCAGAGAAGATTTGATTCCCTGCTTCTTTTCCAATTCTTCCTGTGTTCGTTTTATCTTTTGATTCCGTGTCTCAATGTCTTTTTCTTTTGTTCTCTGATACAATCGATTCAATTCCTTTTGAGAAGAAAGAACAGAAGAAGCATAAGTATAGATGGCACAATTATAATAGTCCGTTGTTCCATAGTTCCTTTTCAGCCAGGAGCTGTAGGTTTCTTCTAACAACGGACCTCTTTTTAAAAAGGATTTGTCATACAAGCAGTTATAGATCTTGATTTTGATATGATTAAATCGTTCCATCGTCTGAATCAAAGACTCTACGTTCTGGATTTCATCCTCATCCAGATAATACCGCTTATCTGAATTTATCGTTCTGGTTAACTGCATGAAAACACTCCTTTTCTCAAAACGGTTTGTCGGTTGAAAATATAACAATAATTGAAATAATCCTTTATTTATAGTATAATTATAGCACAAATCAAGCCATTTTACAACATCGGTTATTTTAAAGAAAGGAGAAATTTATGGACAACAAAACTTATACCAGAAATGCTCATTCCGTCTGCTGTCTGACCTATCATGCTGTTTTTGTCATTAAATATCGAAGAAAAGTAATCACTCCAGAAATCCTTGCTTTTATGCGTAGTCACACAGATTACTTAATTTCACAGCGTTATCATGGAAAACTTTTGGAATTTAATGGTGAAGAAGACCACATCCACATCCTATTTGAACTTCCGCCATCCGCTGCACCTTCTGTTATTATCTGTAATTTAAAGACTCAGCTTTCAAAGGAAGTCCGAAAACGCTTCTGGGAACAAATTCACAATCAATTATGGAAAGATTCTTTTTGGAGTGACAGTTACTTCTTATCGACAACTGGCGGTGCAAATTTGGAAGTATTAGAACAATACATTCAACAACAAGGAATCGAAAAACAAAAACGGAAATACGTTCATCACAAGAAAAAATGAGCATTCATCCCCAACCGACTCGTCGGATGGGGTTTTCTGCTCTATAATAAATAAAAATCAAAGGAGCATTAAACAGGCTCCTGTATTTTTCCGGCTGACAAGGTACTATTGTGATAAATTTTGGAAAATGTGACATCTTCTCCAAACCAGTCCGGTGCAGTAAAAGAATTAGCCGAAGATTCGTCCGGAAATTCAACTTCTGCAAGAATCAGTCCCTCATAAGGGGCGTCAAATACATCTAATTCGATGGTATAAGTTTCAAAAGGAATAAGATAGCGGGTTTTGGATAAAATAATGCCGTCGGCTTTTTTTCTAAGATGACAGTAAGCCTGTTCATTTAACGGCAGATTGTATTCTTCTCTTACCATAAGTCCACGACCTTTATAAGTAAAGATATAATCGTCATCCTGTTTTCGGATTCGGATAACAGGGTCGGTATTTAGATAGGCCTGTTCAATCTTGTGAAAAGAATATTCATTTAGGGAAAATGGCAGGTTTTTAATCAGATATTTTCTTTCGATTTCCATAAAATAAAATGCTCCTTTCTTTAAAAAATCTTGTAAATGCAATACACTCATCTTCCATTGCCTTTTTTACAGCTTTAGAGGATGCTTCCTTTATCCATCCTTTTTCTGGATAACTTGGAAGATGTTCCTGATTTAGCCAGATACTAAAGCTTTTACCGGACAGAAAGGATTCAAAGCGACCCGTACAGATTCTCTATCCTTTCAGCACTGGCAAGCCCCGTCCAAGATTTATCTCGATCGTGGGTTATTGATCTGTCTTTGTATCCGTCTCCAGGTTTCTTCCTGCCTTTTATCCAGTTCTTTTTCAAATTGTATCCCATACTTTCTCTCTAATTTCCAGAGATAACATTCTAAAATCACTCCACAAAAAATACCTGCCAGCTTTACCACCGGATTCTTACTCTTTCGGCAGTGTTTTCTTAATTGAAAAATTCGTTCCATTTTTCATCCCTTCTGTCAAAATAAAAGATATTCCATGATTCCTTTTCTTTCATTTTAACAGGAGAGCTTTCGTTTTGCAATGTTATATATTGCAAAAATATTTTTTTACAACTGTTTTGTTTTCTTTACACAGGCACGAATACTTTCGGAAACCGCACTTCGCATGCCTCTTTCTTCTAACACACCAACTCCCTCTATTGTTGTTCCCGCCGGTGAGCAGACCATGTCTTTTAATTCACCCGGATGCATACCCGTTTCTAATACCATCTTTGCACTTCCATATACAGCCTGTGCTGCAAATTCATATGCCTGTTTTCTTGGCATGCCCTCTGCAACTGCTCCATCTGCCATTGCTTCGATAAACATAAACACAAATGCCGGTGAGCTTCCACTGACTGCGCCAACCACGTCCAGAATTTTTTCTGTCACGGTATCCGCACGTCCAAAAGAACGAAGCAGTACCAGTGCATCTTCAAGTTCTCTTTCTGTAACCTCTTTATTCGGGCAGACACCTGTAATGCCTTCTCCAACCAGCGCCGGTGTATTTGGCATGGTACGGATAATTTTATGTCCTGCTCCAAACTGTGCCTCCAACCATTCCAGTTTTTTTCCCGCCGCAATCGAAATAATCACCTGTTCTGATTTTATTTCTGATTTTATTTCCTGAATTACTTCTTCACAAAACTGAGGTTTTACTGCTAAAAAAATTACATCTGCATCCTGTACTGCTTTCTTATTATCGGTTGTACATTCGATTCCAAGTGTTTCCTGTACTTTTTTGGCAGAGTTCTCTGTTTTCGTAGATGCCTTGATATCCTCTTTTTTTAAGATTCCTTTTTCTAATATCCCGCCAATAATTGCGGTTGCCATATTTCCACAGCCTACAAATCCTATTTTCATGTCTATCAAACCTCCTGTATTGTTTTATAAACTCTCAAATTCTGTCAAGCGGATATTCGCAATCCGCTTTCGCTACTTGCTCATAACCAAGTATAGTAAGAATTCTGAGAATACATTTTTTCTTATTATCCAACGTTTTTTTCTTTTTTGCAAGTATTGGCTGTGTTTTTATTGCAAGCAATAAAAGCGGGCTTTCAAATTTCTTTTTTACTATTTTACTAAATGACAAATTGTTATCATCACTTTTTCAATATCCAAAGGTTTCGCCAAATGAGCATTCATACCCACGGCAATGCACTTTTCAGCATCTTCCTGGAATGCATTTGCTGTCATAGCTATAATCGGTACTGTTTTTGCATCTGAACGTTCTAATTCCCTGATTTTTCTCGTAGCTGTATATCCATCCATAACAGGCATCATCAGATCCATCAGAATTGCATCAAATGTTCCTGCCGGTTTCTCTTTAAATAATTCCACTGCCTGCTGTCCATCCTCCACTCTGGTAACTAACGCTCCTACATCTTCGAGAACTGTCTTCGCTATTTCCGCATTCAGCTCATTATCTTCTGCAATGAGAATTCTTTTCCCTTTTATTGTGTGAATTGCAGATGGCTTTATGGCATTCCGACTTCCGTATACCTCTTCTTTTGATGCCATGTCAAAAGAAAGATCTACCGTAAATTTTGTTCCAATACCCTGTCTGCTTTCTACCTGAATA
>ULYX01022136.1_pt1 | contig 66680 bp, 47 predicted proteins | sample 1962591 | NCBI WGS metagenome assembly ULYX01 (sample SAMEA4835874, study PRJEB28245) | human gut metagenome | biome: gut microbiome; material: fecal sample | place: Denmark | collected 2008
ATCCGCTTCGCTACTTGCTCATGAACGCAGTCGCTTTGCGATCAAAAAGAGGATGCCATTCTCATAGCATCCCCTTTTAACTCAAAGTATTTATCCTCTATAATAGTTGATTAAACAACCTTTCAAGATAATCTCTCTCTCATCATCTGTCAAATCGCCTAATTTTAATGTAAATTCTTTTAATTCATCACCAACTGCATAAGCCTTGATTTCGTCCCATTTTTCTTCTACTGCCTGACGAATCTGCGGAACAAAGATATAATCTTTATTCTTAAACGGCAGTTCTCCGTCTGGAATCAAGAATGGAAGCATACCCCAGTTAATCAAATTGGAACGGTAACGTTTGGTTGCATACTCGTTTGCAATATTTGCCCATCCTCCTAATACTTTCTGACAGGATGCTGCCTGCTCTCTGGCAGAGCCGTCACCAGGTTTCACTGCAAAAATGGTACTTCCGATTCCGGTGTTTTCACTGTTCATGTCCGGGAAAGAATCCTTAATCTTATCCCATACCGGTTTTAATTCTGCAACTGCTTCTAATGGGCAGTTTCCTTCTTCTCTTGCTTTTTCCGCTTTCTGGACTTCTTTTGCAAGAGGAACATAATCCGGGTCTTTTCTTGATAATGCAAATTCAGCCAGTTTCAGTGGATTGGAACGGAAAGAAGAAGTTTCGCCGGATGGAATCAGTTCATCCGTTGTTGTAACCGGGTCATGAATTTCAGAAACTACTTTCAATACCAGATTATCGGTCAGTGCACACATTTCCGGCCAGTCTTTGATATTTGGGCCAAACTGAATTTCTGTGTTCGGGTCTGCTATACCCTTGCTGTCAAAGACTCTGTTTTCATAAATTGTCTTATCAAAGAAATAACGCGGTTTCGTATATTTTACATCAAAATCCGCTGCGGAAGTCAGGTACCCCTTATTTGCTGCAGTTGCTGCAATGGAACGTGCATCCATCAGAGCGACAGAAGAAATCTGACCATTTTGAATCTTAGAACCTTCACGATTCGGGAAGTTTCTGGTAGAGTGACGAATACTAAGCGCATTGTTTGCCGGTGTATCTCCGGCTCCAAAGCAAGGACCGCAAAACGCTGTTTTTACAACTGCACCCGTCTGCATTAAAGAAGCCAGCACACCATTTTTTGCAAGTTCCACATAGATCGGGGTACTTGCCGGATAAATGCTTAAGGTAAATGCATCCGAACCAATGCTTGCACCTTTTAAGATATCAGCTGCATCACAGATATTTTCAAATCCACCACCTGCACAGCCTGCAATAATTCCCTGCTCCACATAAAGTTTTCCGTCACGAACTTTATCTTTTAAGGTAAATGGAATCTTGCCATCCAGACTAATCTGAGCTTTCTTCTCAACATCATCTAAAATATCATATAAGTTTGCATTTAATTCATCAATGGTATAAGTGTTGCTTGGGTGGAACGGCATTGCAATCATCGGTTTTACCTGACTTAAATCCACATAAACCATGCCGTCATAGTAAGTCACTGCGCCCGGCGCAAGTTCTTTATATTCTTCACTTCTTCCATGAACCTCATAGAACTCTTTAATCTTATCATCTGTTACCCAGATAGAAGACAGACAAGTTGTCTCGGTTGTCATAACGTCAATTCCGATTCTGAAATCTGCACTTAAATTTGCAACTCCAGGTCCGACAAACTCCATTACTTTATTTTTTACATAACCATTTGCAAATACTGCTCCGATAATTGCAAGTGCCACATCCTGTGGTCCAACACCCGGAATCGGTTTTCCGGTCAGATAGACACCGACAACCTGCGGACGACGAATATCATAAGTTTTAGAAAGTAACTGCTTTACCAGCTCTGGTCCGCCCTCTCCCATTGCCATTGTACCAAGCGCACCATAGCGTGTGTGACTGTCAGAACCAAGAATCATTTTTCCACCGCCTGCAAGCATTTCTCTTGCAAACTGATGAATGACTGCCTGATGCGGTGGTACATACATTCCACCATAACGTTTTGCGCAGGTAAGTCCAAACATATGGTCATCTTCATTGATTGTTCCACCGACCGCACAAAGAGAATTGTGACAGTTTGTCAGTACATAAGGAATCGGGAATTTTTCCAGTCCTGAAGCTCTCGCCGTCTGGATAATTCCTACGAAAGTAATATCATGAGAAGTCAATTTATCAAATTTAATCTGTAAATCATCCATATTGCCGGATGTATTATGTTTTTCAAGAATTGAATATGCAATTGTCTCTTTGGAAGCTTCTTCTTTGGAAACAGGTGCTTTGCCTGTCAAATTTGCAATTACTGCTGATGCATCTTTATTATCTTCTACAATTTCTGTGCCGTTTACCAGCCATGCACCGCCATTATACAACTTAACCATAACCATACTCCTTCATTATTATTGGTGTATTTTACTAGTGAACTACCCATCTTCTATATGTAATGGGCTTCTAAGGAGCTGACGCTCCCATTTAAGAAGTCTGATATTTAAGTTTCCACCTAACCAATCAGGCACTCCTTATTCTTACAGGCGTGTCCACCTCGCCTCTGCTGTATAGGACATTCCTATCCACAACACTACTTTTACGCTCTAATTATAAATTTTATTACGGTAAAATGCAAGCATTTTATCACTTTATTGTATGAATTTAATTGTATACATGAGTGCACGTATTCTTTTAAAGCATAAAAAAATACTTCCTGACTTTTTTAACAGGAAGTACTTTTCTTATTTTCTATCATGAACCACTCGGCTGCAAGTAACCGAGCTTCTTGCTTAAATCAGGAAACTATATCAGTCCTGATTGTTCATAAAATCCATGTAACTGGAAACCATAAGCGCAATCTTAAAGGTCAATGCGTCATCAAATACACGGATATCAAGTCCGGTGCTTTTCTGGATTTTCTCTAAACGGTACACCAGAGTATTTCTGTGCAGGAAGAGCTGTCTTGATGTCTCGGAAATATTTAAGTTATTATCAAAGAATTTATTAATGGTATTTAAGGTTTCATCATCCAGAGATTCCGGAAGCTTTCCACCAAATACTTCTTTCATGAACATTTCGCACAGAGGCATTGGAAGCTGATAAATCAGACGACCGATTCCAAGATTATTGTAACCTACAATATTTTTTTCCACATAGAAAATTTTTCCTACATCAAGTGCCATCTTTGCCTCTTTGTAAGAGCGGGATACATCTTTAATTTCATGGATGATATTTCCATAAGAAACTCTCGCTTTTGCCATCGCCTCAGAATTGAGCATATCTACAATCATTCTTGCAATCGCTTCGATGGATTCATAATCGTCGCTCTCTTCCAGATTACGCACAATAATAATATTTTTCTCATCAATTGCTGTAATAAAATCATTGCTTCTTGAAATAAACATATTTTTCAGGATTTCAATCGCATCCTGATCTTTCTCGTTTCTTATTTCAACCAGAATAACCACACGTTTTGCTTCTACCGGAATGTGCAGTTTTTTTGCTCTGTTATAGACATCCACAAGAAGAAGATTGTCAAGAATCAAATTCTGAATAAAGTTTGATTTATCAAAACGCTCTTTGTAAGCCACAATCAGATTCTGAATCTCCGCAACTGCAACACGCCCAATCATGTATGTGTCTTCGTTTCCACCTTTTGCAATCAATATAAATTCGACAGTCTGACCATCATAAATTTTGAAGAAATGATACCCCCTTATGACCTGACTATCTGCCATAGATTCCACAAAACTGGATATATCCCCAAAATCCTCATCTTCTATCGGAAAAGTAGTTGAATTTACTTTGCCGTCTACGTCCATCACACATAAATCAATTCTTGTTATGCTTCTCAATTCATCCAGTGTCTTTTGTATCACCTGACTTGATATCATATTGTATCCTCTTTTCTCTGTATTTTTATAAGTTTCTGTCGCCGTAAAACCACATGCCTTTCAGCGTGTGGTAGTTCACATCAAAATGCATATTATCACAAAAAAACTTTTCGTTATTTTTTATATAATATCTTATTTTACTAAAATTTGCAAGAAATCCAACAGTTTTTTGAACTGCCCCAACCGACTAATGTGGATGGGGTTTTCTGCTCTATAGTAGATAAAAAAACTGCTGCGGAAATTCCGCAGCAGCTTGAATTATCGTGAATAACGAACAATTAGTTAGCGATAACCAGTTCTGTTTCTTTATCAAATACGTGAATTTTTTCCATATCCAGAGCGAATTTAACTTTATCGCCTGTTCTGGCAGTTGTACGAGGATTTACTCTTGCTGTCAGATGGAATCCTTCGATATCGAAGTATAAGTAAACTTCAGCACCAAGTAATTCATAAACAGTAATGTCACCTTCGATTACGCTTTCTGGATGAGAAGCGATAGCCATCTGTTCGTCAGATACATGTTCCGGACGAATACCAAGAACAACAGTTTTTCCATCATATCCGCCGTCGATTAATGCTTTTTTCTTAGAAGCCGGAACAGTCAGAGTAGTTTTACCAATCTGAAGTGTAACATCTTCACCTTTTACATGGCAAACAGCATCTAAGAAGTTCATCTGAGGAGAACCAATGAATCCGGCAACGAACAGGTTGCATGGGCTATCATACAGATTCTTAGGTGTATCAACCTGCTGTACAACACCATCTTTCATAACTACGATTCTTGTACCCAGTGTCATAGCTTCTGTCTGGTCATGTGTTACGTAGATAATTGTTGCTCCTAATCTTTCATGAAGTTTGGAAATCTCAGTACGCATCTGAACACGAAGTTTAGCATCCAGGTTTGACAGAGGTTCGTCCATAAGGAATACTTTAGGGTCACGCACGATAGCACGTCCCATAGCAACACGCTGTCTCTGACCACCGGAAAGAGCTTTCGGTTTACGATCTAACAGTTTTTCCAGGTCAAGGATTTTAGCTGCTTCTTTAACCATTTTATCAATCTGATCTTTTGGTACTTTTCTTAATTTCAGACCAAATGCCATGTTATCGTATACTGTCATGTGTGGGTACAGAGCGTAGTTCTGGAATACCATTGCGATATCTCTGTCTTTTGGTTCTACATCGTTTACAACTTTGTCACCGATTTTTAATGTACCACCGGAAATTTCTTCCAGACCTGCAATCATACGAAGTGTTGTAGATTTACCACAACCTGAAGGTCCTACGAAGATGATGAATTCTTTATCTGCGATTTCAAGGTTGAAATCTTTAACTGCTTCAAAACCATTTGGATATTTTTTTGTAATATGCTGTAATGATAAACTTGCCATTGTTCTCTTCCTCCTAATTGTTACGTTTTCACGCTTATGTTTCGTTTTCCACGCTTGTTCTGCTGTTTTAAACGTTTTTGTCTCGTTTTCAACTGCTATCAGTATACCACTGACCACACACATTTTTCCATAGGTCAATTAAACAAAGATTATCACAAGTCTTAGTTAGCCTCTCCAACGAAAATTTCGCCATTGTCATTCTGCCGAATTTCCCTTCTTCAAAATATGCACATTGCACAATTTCAATTGGTAAGACCTGTTTCAAAGCAAGTTTTCGCATTTTTTTCTTGTAAAATTCCAATTTTTTTCTTCTTTACAGAAATCTTTTTCTTTCTTATACTATTTTAAGATAACAATGTAAATCTATGTTATTATGTTATGAAATTGGCAAAAACAGAAAGCGCACCAACACTTATGCACGAAAGGAAAATTACTATGTTTCGATTAATGGGATGTATCTATAAAGACGCACGTATTTTAAAAAGCACGGTTATCTGTGATGAATCAGCTTCAAGCAGAACTCATAAAATTTTCTCCGGACTCAATTTTATCTGTCTGGAATTTGACCTTGAAAAACCAATCTGGCTCGAATCCAACATCACAGATTTTCAGCATCATTCAAAAACCCGCTTTACGCAGGATAACTTCATTGAGGAACTTGATTTTGACTATCTCTCCATTGAAGTAATTGAAGAGGGCTAACTCAGGACAATTCATTAGAAGAGAGATAATTTATTAATTAAAGTCAGACCAGTTCTCTTACGACCAAAAACAGGGACACATCGCTTTCGATATGCCCCTGCCCTTTTCTCCTAAATGAAATCTATTCTAACTTAAAAACTCTTTAATCACATCTTTTACAATCTTCTCCTCCTCTTCATCTAAAAGATGCCGATAGCGTTCATCCGTAAGCGCAGCTTCCCGAATCCTCGCTTCCACCTGTTCCATTTTCTGCTGCTGACTCCGTACCGCAGACGGACTCTCCCTGCCTCCGTTTCTTGCCCGCTCTTTCTGCGCTCGTAAAAGTTCTTCCCTGAGCTTCTGCTCCTGCTGTCTCGCCTTACTGCGCGCCTTCCTGCTCATTTTTTTTGCAGCAGCCTTTTTCGCCTCATTTGCAATGGGCGGTTCTATCTTCACAATTCTGCCTGCCGAATCCTTTTCATTTTCCATATAATCCAGCAGATTCGTCTCTATCATCTCCTCCTGATAGGCAATAGAAAAAATCAGGCGCAGCATTCCATTTACTGCACCAAGCACCACAGTTGTTCCAATCAGCCCCTCCATAGCCGGCATGAAACTTTTCACAAACGGAAACGAAAGTGTCATAATGCCTGTCCCTCTCACCTGCCATACGCCAACTGCAGATACAAAAAAAGAGAGAACAAAAGCTGTCCAGGAAAATCCCTTTAGCATTCTTACGGAAATCTTCCCAATCTTTCGTTCTCTCAGCCGTCTTGCCATATAAACCGACGGATTGTGTATCGTTATGTGATTCTGCGTATCCCTCTGAAATTCCTGCAGATACGCCTGCAGCCATCTGTTCTTGACCTTTGGAATCTGCTGTAAATCCTTTAAGACTCCACGGTTGCTTTTGTAAACCACCAGCATGGTGATAATACTTACCAGCTCAAAAAGCCAGATTCCGTAATAAAACAATTCCACAGACAACCCTCCTAGTCCGATGCACTTCTTCTGCATCTTTATGAGACCATTATATAGCAGAGCTGTCTGTTTGAAAACAAAAATCGTACGACAAATTCAGTCATCCATGCCTCGAATTTTGTCACACCCACCAGGCAAAGCGGACATTCGTAATCCGCTTATCTGCGTTCAAATTTCAGTTTTACAGCATGAGAAGCAGTTCCTCTACCAGTTTGACAGAATGTAAAATTGCCTGTTTTTCAAAAGTCGGATAATCCACCTGTGCGCTGTCATCTGCTTTGTCAGAAATCGCCCGGATAATCAGGTATGGTATTTTATTTAAATGCGCTGCCTGTCCGACTGCTGTTCCTTCCATCTCTGTACACCAGCCATTGGTTCTCTCAATAATCTGATTTTTCAGAGCCTTATCTGCCACAAACTGGTCACCACTTACGACTCTTCCCTCAAATACACTGATTTCCGGATTTACTTTCTCGCAGGCTGTCTTTGCCAGTTTTCGTAAAGTTTCATCTGCCGGGAAAGCATGAACATCCATACGCGGAACTTGTCCAATCGGATACCCAAATTCTGTTGCATCCATGTCATGATACATCGTGTCTGTGGAAAGTACAATATCTCCAATGTTGATTTCTGCTTTTAAAGAACCTGCGATTCCGGTATTAATAACTGCATCCACCTGATAATCATCTGCTAAAATCTGTACACAGATTCCGGCATTTACTTTTCCGATTCCAGAACGAACCACAACAACTTCTTTTTTATTTAATGTTCCATGGAAAAATTCCATTGCAGCTTTTTCCTTTACCGTTACATCCTTCATCTGCTCTTTTAACATTGCTACTTCTTCTTCCATAGCACCGATAATTCCAATACGATTCATTTTAACTCTATCTCCTTTATCTTAGCCTTTTTGCTATTCCCATCATAACACACTTGCAAATAAGGTACAATTCTTAATCCTTAACTTAAAAAAGGATGCAGACTTTTTCGCTCTGCATCCTTTTTCCTAATTTTCATCCTTACCTTTTCTATTCTTTCTTTTCAGATAAGTGTTCTGCCTCATCCTCCTCTTTTTCCCGCTTCGAGTTTATCACAGAGGCAATTCCATGCAGAATCACTGCTGCTAAAATTGCTCCTCCTGCCAGAATTTTCCCATAAACTCCAGTCAGCACAAGTGCAATCCCTCCGACTTTTGGAATCGAATAAGCAACCTTTCCAATAAAATTATCATACGGCGCCGGGTTCATATCTTTTGTTGCATTAGCATCACCTTTTGTGATAAATTCACCCATCAGTACACGATTTTCCACAACGCGGTGCGTAATAATAGAAGCCGCATCCTTTGTTCCATAAAATGCAATCACATCATCTACCTGAACATCCTTTGGCTCCATCTCTTTAATATAAACCAGACTTCCTGTTGGAATCGCCGGCTCCATACTTCCACTGATTACTGTATAAACATGATAATGAAATGCTTTTGGTACGGTAAGCGGCAGGCAGATTACAATTAATAGAATTAATAAAGCAGTGCCCAGTGCACTGCACGCAGCAGCCACTGGGCTTTTTTTTGTTTTTTTTGTATTCAAGACCAATAAGTCCTTTCGTCATGTTGTGTGCTTATTTCTTTTTAGCCATGTATTTCTTTAATAATACACCCATTCCGGCAAGTACTGCAACCCCACAGATGCCAATCGCAACACCTGCTGCAACAGGAAAGCCTTTTTTCACTTTCCCCTGATTTATATCTGCGTCTCTGGAAAGAGGAGTCTCATCTTCGTCTAAATCCTGAATCTCCTGTGTTCCCTGTGGAGTCTGGTCTTCTTCAATTGTCTGGGTATCCTGAGTACTATCTGTTCCTACGTCTGTATCAGTAGTTGTATCGGCATCTGTTGTTCCTGCCGTTCCGGCGTCCGTATCAGTCGTTGTACCGGCATCTGTGCCTGTTCCGGTTCCTGTCGTTGTACCAGCTCCTGTACCCGTTGCGCCCGTACCGGTTGTACCTGTACCCGTTGTGCCTGTACCAGTCGTTCCTGTTGTCGTTCCTGTTGTTGTTCCTGCGGATGTCGTAGCCGGTACTGTAATTGTTTCCACATTTGTTGTTCCCGGAACAACTGTTGTTACAGTTGTTGTCTCTCCCGGAATCGTTACAACCGTTGTACCGATTGGAGTATAACGGAAGGTAAATACATTTTCTGCGGAATTTTCTGATAACGTCTTTGTGAGCGCTAATGCCTGAGGAGTATATCCTTCCACATACTGATAAGCAACTACCGGTTTGTCACCCACATTTCCATAATAGGTATTGCTTGCAAGCAGTTCCTTTCCATCTGCATCCTGATAATTGACTGTATACGCAACCTGATTTCCTTTGATTCCATAAGCAACTACATAATCGGCATCGCCTTTTACCGTAACACTGTATCTCGAAGCTTCTAATTCATCGGTTTCACTGTTATCACGTCCACTCTTACGAAGCCCTTTTACATAATATTTATCGCTGTTATTTAACGTTACCACACCATCTTTCTGTACATCGAAAGATACGAAAGCTCCGTATTTTAGATTGCTCATCACAATCTTACCTGCTCCGTCTGCAAATGTACCTTGATTTCCGGCATAGAATGTAACGGTATAAGTATATTCGTCATCTGCGAAAACAGAAAGCAGAGAACACTGAAACATCATGCAGAAAGCCACTACAAAAGTTAAAATCTGTCTTAACTTCTTCACTGTCCTCACTCCCCTTTCTCATCCTCGCGACGTCTCTTTACTGCTAAAACCGCGATAATCAATACCACAATTCCACTCACCAGTGCAATCGCACTAAACAATAATGCATGCATGGTATCACCGGTCTTTGGACTTGTCACCGCTGTTTTTCGGATTGTCGAAGATTTTCCGGTCATTGTCTTTTTGACTACTTTATTTTCACCCTTTTCCACTTTTGTCTTTTTGGAAACTTTTTCAACTGCAAAATTTAACTGTAATTTTGCAAGTGTATTCTGATATGCATTTCCCTGGGTTTCACCCTCAAGTCCGACTTCTAATTCAACTGTTCCTGTTTCATTCTTATCCAGACGATCCAGATAGAAATAATCTTCCATGGAATTTGTTGCCTGATGAAGACCTTCTTCTCCGCTTTTCTTATCCTCTCCACCTACCGTATCACTGTCATAAAGTACGGTTTCTTCACCGGAAACATCTTTATAAGAAAGTTTATAAGTATAAGCTCCATTCTCCGCCTGACTCTCATCTTCCAGACTCTTTAGGATTTCATTGGACATATACCAGTCTGTCTGAATACTCTCTGAGTTTTTAATTTTCACACCAATTTTCATGGTATCACCAGGAAGCATTCCATAAACTTCTTCTGCGATTTCCTTTGAGGTAAAGTTACTGTTTAACTTATCATTCTTAAAATCTACCATCCAGTCTTTACTGCTTGTAATCTCTTCTGCTTTCGCAGTTGTTACCGTGCCAAATGTCATAACAGCCGCCATGACCAGGCACAAAATATTCTTTTTTAACATATCGTGCACCTCCTGTGGCTACTGTAAGCTGATACTGTTTCCGTCTTCTGAGACTGTCACATCAATCCCCCATGCACTCTTGATTGCATCCTGTGCATTGTGGGTCTGTACGGCATCGGCTTCTGCATCAATCGTAAAATGATATCCATCGTATTCATAAATGGTTTTGATGGTCTTCTTGCCCTCTTCTTCGGAAACCACCTGTTCCTTTACCTTTGTTCCGATAGAAGGGTCAACTGTTAATGTATCACTAATTGCCGGAGTACTTTCTCCTGCCGGCAAAAGCCTGATATAATAAAGTACGGTACGTTCTCTTGTTGTTGCACTCTCATCAATCACCCAACCATTGTCTGTGAGCAAGTTTAAATCAATCAAATCCGGAGAAAGTCTGGTATTTTTATTTCCGTCTGCGTCAGTCCAGCTCTTTGTAAGAATGACCCTTACAAATGTATCAATCGAGCCGCTGTTTTGTACGGTTAAGGCTTCGTCGTAAGCTTTTCCAAGCGCAAATTTCTCATCTTTTCCAACCAGATTTTTAAGAAGTTCTCCATGTTCTTCCATCCACTGATTATCCTTGTCGTAATCTCTCTTACTGATTATTTCACCATTTTCTAGAAGGCTGACACCAATCTTGGAAACCTCTGCCTGCACTGCATAATTCTCACTGTAATAAGTCAGTGCCGCTCTTGTACTTCCCACGGTACTGCCAAGAATTAAAAGTCCGGCCACCGCAAACAGGAAAACGGGCTTTACAGAAAAGGATTTTTTCTTCTTTTTCATTACTCACCCACCTCCTCAGTCTGCGCAACATCTGCTTTCTTTGTCCAGTCTGCACCTGGATTTCCCTCTGCGTCTAAGATAACAGGTGTACATTCTGAAACAACAATTACATTAAAATCTTTTGGAAGGTTCATGTTACTGATTTTTACCAATAATTCTTCGCTCTTTGCCCCAGGTGCTATAACATCAGAATAGTAATAATATCCGTCATCTCCCGGCGTCCATTTTCCACTCTCATCGGAGTAGACCAGTCCTTCCTGATACTGGCTTCCGGCAAATACTTTTACTCTTACATAACATTCGTAATCACCGGTATTTTCAATTTTGATATGCTTCGTCCAATCACTGACCTCTTCATCCGGAATAACCTCGGTAAATCCAAGACTTAATTCCTGTCCACCCTGTGCTGTCACATAAGTGGTAAAGTAAGCCATGGCACTTCCTACAGAAAGCCCTGCGGTAAGTGTAAGAGCTGCAGCAGTCAGACAAAGCGTTTTCTTATTCAACTTTTTCTTCATTGCTTAACCCCTCCCCTTATTCCTGTGCCTGTGTACTGTCCGTTTGCTGTTCCCAGTCCCAGACACCATCTTCGGCTGACTGGTTCTGGTCATCTGCTGTTTCCTCATTTGGAGTAAATTCAAAATGATTGACAACACTTGAACCTCCGTTTAATTTACCATCATACTGATTTTCAAATGCTGTGGAAACCATTTCATCCGCTACGATTTGAGTGGTCTGCTCTGCCTCTCCTGTTGCCTCATAACTCGAACCACTGTAAACTTCGGTTACCGTTATATTTGCGCCCGCCGGAAGTTCTTTTATCACAACACTCTTTGTGCCTGTTCCATCAAATACCATGGAAACTACATCACTGTAAACGATTTCTCCATTTACTTCTGCTTCAATATCAAATACAAACGAAGCACCTTTCATTGTCTCATTATAAGAAGTTAAAGTTTTATCGATTTCAAGGTCACCATATCGTTTCTGTTGGTCTGGTTTTAATCCTGTTGATGTATCATAAAGCCACTCGTCGCTTCCGGTTACATAATACTGATTATTCGGCAGGGAAATCAGATACGGTGTAAAACTGTAAGTATAATATGGAGACTGCACTTCTTCTGCCTCTACCAGATACATTCCGACTGAAAGCCCATCTACACTGCCCTTGCCTCCAATCAGATTATCAGAAGCTGTTGCCTCTGTCTGGTTTTCTTCTACTGCCTTCACTGCACTCTTGGCTTTCTCTTCCCATTCTTGTGCTGTTGTCTTACTGCTGATGGAATCCAGCTTCAATTCCTCAAATCCGACTAAGGCCTGATACTCTCCATATTGATTCACATCTGCTACCTTATACATGCGAACCGGAATTGTCATATTCTCCCCTGAAAGTTCCGGATAAACCGCATCCAGCTCAAATTTCACAGAACACTGCCGGTCAGTTTCAATACTGATAGCAGCCTGAACTTTGGACATTACTACGGTGGAAAGTGTCAACACCAGAGCCAGAGCCAATGCGCTTCCTTTTTTTAGTTTTTTCTTCATTTTCACATTTCCTCCCCTCTGATAACAGATAAGTAACTATCCTGTACTGAAAAGTCTTTCTTGTTCTTTCTTATTCTTTTTTATTCTTTTTTGTGTTTCTTCTTTCCAGGTTTAATCAGGAACTTCATCAAAAGTATTACAAGTAAAGTTACCGATAATCCAAGTATCAGATAAATCATGTAGTAATTCTGAATTGATTTCAACATGGATTCTGCGGCTGTAGATTCTATCTCTTCCTCTCCGTTATACGGTACTCTTGTGCCACGGACTAAAAGTCTGTGAGAGTTTACACCGTACGGTGTACAGGTAAATAGCGTTACATAATCCTGACCCTCTTCAATCTGGAGAGCCTTTTGAAGCGTCTCATTGTCATCCTTATCCACCATATCTAAAATCTGGTCAACCTGATAAGCAAGCGTTTCATCCAAAACGTGAATGTAAAACATGTCTCCACGTTCTAACTGGTCAATATCCGTAAACAATCTGGCACTCGGCAGACCCCTGTGCGCTGCCAGTACGCTGTGTGTGCTCTCCCCACCGATTGGAAGCTTGGTTCCATTTAAGTGACCGATTCCTGTCTGAAGCACATCATCCGCTGTTCCATGATAAATGGACAGCTTTACATTAATCTTTGGAATGGATACATATCCCATGACACCGTCATTTCCCACATTTAAGATCTGCCAGTATTCGGTATTTTTAATATCGTCTCCATTTTCTCCAAAAACATCACCAAATATATTGTTATGGATAATCGTATCATTAAAAGCATTCGCTTTTTCCCATTCCTTTGTAAAATCCTCTTCTGCCATCTTTCCGATTAACTCTTCATAAGATGAAATCAATTGATTCTGCCGGTATGTATTCCACTGGTTAGAAACTGTCGGATAAATCAAGATTGCAAATCCCAGCAGGAACATTAAGCCAAACAAAATACCTGAAATTTTTCTCTTCATAATACATCCCTACTGTTCCTTTGATTTTCTCTTCTTATCATAACAATAAAGTATAAGGATAAAGCCTCCTGTTACTGCCAGTCCGATAACTACCCACAACCCATAATTAGTATGGAGACTGACTCCTCCAAGTGGTGTGGACGCCTCTTCTATATCGGCTGTCTTGTAATCTACTCTGTGTCCTCGAACCAGAAGTCTGTGGCTGTTCACTCCATAAGGAGTACAGGTAAGAAGTGTTACCAAATCTTTCTCTTCCTCTACTGCTAAATCGTCCGTTTCTTTTGGTTCAACGACTGAAATTTTATCTACTTCATAGCAAAGCACGTCATCTAATATATAGAGAAGAAAATGGTCTCCCTCTTCGAGTTTATCAAGGTCTGTAAAAAGTGTAGCACTCGGAAGTCCTCTGTGTGCAGAAATTACTGCATGTGTTCCTTTGCCTCCAACCGGAAGTGAACTTCCTTCAAGATGACCGGCTGCTTTCTGAAGCACCTCGTCTTCTGTCGTATGATAGATGGGAATTTTAATATTAATCTTAGGCACTTCTATATATCCCATCATACCATCACCACCAAGGTTCAAACAAGAAAAATAATTAGAATTTTCTCCATCGGAAGCCTCTGCGACTGCAAAAGAATCCGGAAGGACAGATGGCTGAAGAGAATCATTATATGCATTGGCATTTTCCCATTCCTGCTCATAATTAATTTCTCCATCTTTTTCTTTCTGCGCAACAACTTCTTCATAACCGGATATCAGCTGCTTCTGCCTGTGATTGTTCCACTGATTTGCAACCAAGGGATACAACAGCAAGGACAAACCGGCTAAAAATATAATTATAATCAATATCGTAGTAACTTTTTTCTTCATCCGGGCTCTCCTTATTGTTGTATTTTTTGTCAGGTTTCAATTTTCTGTGAAATGAAAAACCAAGGCGGGCGAGCCGCCCTGGTTTTTTCACAAAATAGGCATTTCAATTGTTACTTATTCTATTTCTTCTATTTCATTATTTAGCAGATTTTTTGCGAGTTGCGAAGAATAAACCTGCTGCTGCAATCATAACTACACAACCACCGATTGTGAAGATTGTAGTACCGATACCACCTGTGGATGGTAAGTTGGAAATCTTGGTGTTGACGATTTCAACTTTTTCAACTGTTCCGATTGCCGGTGTATCATCAGTTACTGTGAAAGTAGATCTTACAGTATGGTCGTCGCCGGAAATAGTAGCACCATTTACAGAAATAGACCAAGCTGTTAATTTACCTGTTGTTTCGTCGATTGTAGCATCGATTACGATTGTGTATACGGTATCATTTAATGTGTATCCGTTAGGAGCTTTTGTTTCTTTTAAGTAATAAGTACCGGCTTTAAGACCTGTCATGGTCATCTGGCCATTTGCATCTGTTACTACAACACCATTAAACTGTTTGTTTTCCGGATATGCTGTTCCATATACAGTTTTAAGAGTGGCATCTGTGTATAAAGTAAATTCTGCGCCGGCAAGTTTTACTTTCTGTTCGCTGGAAGTTGTTCCAACTTTTGTGATGAGTTCATTTGTTAAAGAACCATCTGCTGTTCCGTCAATATCAAATGTGTAAGTATAAGTTTTGTCGTTAGAAGAACCATCTTTGCCATCTACTTTAGAGTCTTTTGTGAAGTTTAAAGTAGCGTCGTTGACATTTGCTACACCATTTAATGCTGCATCCTGATTTACTGTTGCCGCATAAGTTACAACTAATGCTTTGCTCTGATACTGATTCAGTGTATATGCATTATTTACAACAAAATCAACTGTAATTTCATTCTTTGCTTCATTTACTGTTAATTTGTAATCTGTTCCTGCTGTTAATTCTTTACCGTCTGCTGTAACTTTCAGGCTGTTTTCTTTATAAGTTAAGCCGTTTAATTTATCCACGATGTTGAACTTCGGATAATTTCCACCGTAGTAAGGAATTGTTGTTGAAAGTTCATAATTTACTGTATCACCAATGTTTACTGTGTTACCCTTAACTTTGTTTTCGCCTTCAACGATTTTTTTGTCTAAATCAGGAGTATCACTTACTTTAGCCCATGCATTTGTTGTATCTGTAACATCTACTTCGTTGAAATCCATTGCTGTTTTTCCATCTTTGTTTTTGTATACTACAGAAACTACCAATGGGTTATAAATTTTATTTTCAGCGCCTGAGATAACAACTAAATAAGAACCTACAGGAACTTCTGCTGTATAAGTTGTTCCTGATTTAGTCATATCATACTCTGTGCCTGCAACTTTTTTCGCATCGATAATGTCAGCGAGCTGATCAGAGTCTACCTTAATATCATCAGCAGTTACATCTGTAATAATAGTTGGATATAAAGATTCATATCCTGAGAACTTTCCGCCATTCTCATATTTTGCTTTGATAATCTGGTAAGCTTTTACTGTAACGCCAGTTTCTTCTACGCCACTTACTGTAATTGTTCCTTTATCGGATGCTGTTCCTGTTGCTGCATGTCCTTCGGTTTTGTCATTCGCTGCAAATGTCGGAATACTCATAGCGAGTATCATTACCATTGCCAATACCATTGATACCATTTTTTTAAGTTTACTCATACTCTCTCTCCTTTTCTTTTTAGGATTTCCCTTACTTAATTATTAGTTTCTTTTGTTACTTGGTTTCCCCTTTACTTTTGCGATTTGGAAGTCGCTGAAACCATAATCTCATTTTGTTATTTATTCAGCACCTCCTTGGATTTGTTTTTATATAAGATTAGCGTCGCAGCCATCATAAGCAATGCGCCTCCAATCGTATATCGATAGATACCAGAACCGCCGGTACTTGGAAGTTCGTATACCACCTGATTCTTGATTGTTAATACGTTCTTCTCATCTGTGGTTAAAAACCACATATCCGGTTCCTGAGTAAGTGGATTACCTGCCATATCTGTTAAAATAACCTCACCCTTTTCCTGCTTGAAGTAAATTTTATTGCCTAAAGGCAAGTAACCTGTTGGAGCTTTTGTTTCTTCAAGATAATATTCTCCCGGTTCTAACCCTTTGAGTTCTATCTCATTTGCTCCATTTTTAACGGTTAAAACATCTCCCAATTTTTGATAAGCGTTACCAGCTTTCTTATACAGCTGGAATTCTGCTCCATCTAATTTTAAGTCTGTATTATTTTCTGAGACTTTCATCAAATCAAGGTCTGCTGTTTCTTCCTGATAGGTATTAGTAAGTTCTACTTCTGCATCCTGACCATCTGTCACTGTATAATTACCTGTTGCAAACATTGCCCATTGTTTTGATTTATCAAAGTGCATAATGTTTTCACCGTCGTAAGTAATCTCTCCGTCTCGGAATGTCAATGTGGAACTAATTTTATCCACTCCACTAAAGAAATAACATTTCTCTAAAACTGCTTTTGGTGAAAAGTCAATTCCATCTTTTCTGGAAATCAAATCAACAATTGCCATTCTTGCTTTGATACTTGCCGGCTGTCTGGTCCAAACAAAATATCCTTCATTTGAGGTTAATTTCGCAACAATTAAATTTACTTTTCCAACTGGATAATCCTGTGCGGAACATGTTGTTTCCCTCCAAGTTGAAGTATATTCAATTGTCGCCTGCTTAACTGTCACATCTGCACTGTCTCCATTTGAACCATTAATTGATGGCGTTACCTGATATCCATCTTTTTTATAATTAGACTCGACAACTCTGTAAGTTCCTGTTGAACAACCTTCCAGCTTCCAGGTGTAAACCCAGGTTGTATCTTTCCCTGTCAGATTTTCGTCCAGCTTATCTGCATCCATTGTAAGCGTTCTTGTATCACTTCCATTTGTTACGGTTATCTGATACGCAGGACTTGCTTTTGCCAGCTCTCTGATTTGTTCTTTTGTTAAACCATTAAATCTCTTAGTCACTTCAATAAATGGAGCATCCGGCTCATCCAGTTCTTTTATTTTGTTTGCAATTGTTACTTGAGCGTCTTTTTTCAATTCTATTTTTCCATCTGCAACTCTTTGCTCTTCTACATTTTCGTCTGCTGTTTTAATGTCCGACTTTTCACAATTGCTGACAGATTTTTCAGGCTCTAAATATCTTGTTTTATCCAGATCCACTTCTTCTACCAGAAAACTTGTTTCAGAAAGAATCTGTGTAACAATTACTGTATAACCTGCCGGTACTCCGGTAATCACTCCATTTGTGTCTGTTGTTCCACAAACAATACTATCTTTACTATTTGACTTCAAGCTACCATTTTCATAATAATAATAATTTCCACTTGAATCTTTTAAGTAGTAATCACCATTTGTATAAGGCACTAACGTTTGATTAGCCTCATCATTAGATAGTTGAATCTTAAATGAAAAGGTATCGTTTGTTACCTGTCCATCTCTCATCTGCTTTGTAATCCGAAGTTCACGGCTGTTATATGCAGAACAATTATTTACACAAACTACTGTCGGTCTTTCTTCTACTGTCTTTTTATCTGTTTTAACATCCGAAATCGTTCCACTAAGCTGTGCATTTTCATCAAATGCTTTATACTCAACGCCATTAATAATAACCTTATCATATTGCTGAGCATTCACTCCAACCTCTATTACATAATACTTTCGGTTAGCTTTCAGTCCGCTAAATATTGCTGACTCATCTGGTTTTAGATAAAATACCTTTTTATATGTCGTATCATTAAATGTTACATCCTGGAACTTAACTTTTTCTGTTGAATCTTTATACGTTGCACTGTCTAATAATTCATACTCGTCATCGTAATACGTTTCATTTCCTTTTGGATCTGTTGATTTAATTTTCTGTGCATAGACCTGGAAAGCAAATTTTACATTGCTGTATTTTTCTTTATCTGTGTTTTCCAGTTCTTTTCTAACTTCCACCTGACCTTCCGGAATAACCTGAAGATTAAATTTCATGTGAAGATTAGATGCACCTGCACCACGTTCCATGTAGAACATTTTAAAGGAATGGAGAGTATAATCTTTCAATGTGTCGTCATCAAAACATGCTTCTATTTCTTTATCACTGGTTTTACTCGTCCACTTATTTCCATTCGGAAGCTTTTTAGCAACTTTGAAAAGTTTTTTAATCGTTGTCTTATATTTTTTTGGTGTACCTCCTTTAATACAATCATACCAACTTACCTCTCCTGTATTAAAATTAATACTGCCGGAGTGAGCATCATGAACACCACCAATATCAAGCACCAAGACGTCGTCGATATAAATCCATAAGTCATCATCCCCATTGAATTCATATATCATCGGGTCTTTTTGACCACTAACCTGTTTAGAAGCTATTTTACCATCTTTTGGCTGAAAAAAACTTGCGCCCATATACATCCCAAAGTAATAATTATTTCCATTTGTTTTATAAAGTGTTTTTCCTTTTGCACTATCTGAATCTGATAAAACACTACCATTTTCATCATATTCATTTTTATTAGTTGATACGTTTTGACTATTAATTGTGTTATACGGCATAAAGTTTCCACGTTTATAATAATACTGATTTTCATTACTTGGTGTACCCAGTGCATCGTATACGGTAAAATTTGTATTGTTTCCTAAATATGCATAATTCTGAAAACTACTGTATTCATAATAACCCGTGCTGTTATAGATATCTTTTCGGAATAAATGATCTACTTCCGTTCCTCCGCTAAAAAGACTCGCCAAACTTTCATTAGCAGTTCCGGGAATTGCTGAACCCGTAGAATTCTGACCTGTAATACAGGTATTTCTTCCTGTTGTAATTGGATAGCCATCTGTGCCTAACACATTTTTTAAAAGACCTTTTTTAATACTTCCTGACTGATTATTATTATTCTGCCAGTTTCCATTATTCCACGTTCCGGCACAATAGCCTCCTCCTAAATCTATCCAGGTACTACTATCCAAAGCTTTTATCTTATATTTGTTAGAATCCTTACCTTCCATATCAATCATTCGCATTGTAATACCCGCTTGAGTATGGCTGACTGTTTCAACTTTATCCAACCCGGATTCTTCATCGCGAGCATACCAGGCTAACACGTAATTAGAAAAACTATCTGTTATAAATTCTGCCTTTGTAACTTTTGTTCCACTGGTTGTCTGTATGTTTGCTTCTTTCTTTTCATCAGCCACCATATCGACAACCTGTTTTACTGCTCCATTCTTATCTTCTTCAAGATGAATAACTGTAACATCAAGGTCTGATTTTTCTGTATCAACATCTTCCGGTGATACTCCTTTTTTATACTTCATCGTAACCTTGACATTTCCATCCGGCTCAATTTTATTTCCATCTTTATCTGTGAGTGTAATGTCATAAGCCAGAAATCCTGCTATAGAGTACTCTTCGTCCTCTGCCTTCTGATTTAATTTTTCCTCTACCTCAGTATATTCTGTCGTATCTTTTTGAACCGATGTTACACTTAAGGTTGTTCCTTCTGGAATTGCACCTTCTTTTTCCTCTGTAATATTAATTGTTACCTCTTCATCTTCGTATGTAAGTATAGGTTTGGTTTCTTTTATTTCAGTTTCAGCTTTTGCTGTCTTTTCTGTTTTTGTCTCTTCTTTTACTTCCTCTTTAATTTCTTCTTTCGGCTCTTCAACTATCCTTTCTTCTGCCTCAGCCGTTTCTTTTACATAACATCCATAAACTCCGGACTTTTCAGCTTTTAATAGCACCTTATTAACTGCATTTTTTTCCTGATTCAAGCTAACATCGGAATAGATATATTCATCAATATTATCTATACTCTTTCCTTCCGCTTTCAGAGCTTCCTCTAAGTCCGTTTTTGATGTTATATTTAAAATTTCATCGGATTCTTTTTTATTTTCTTCGGTTGCTTTGTCCAGATAGAAAACATTTACTTTCTTCGTATCTTCTGTCTGAATATTGGTATTGTTTTCTTCAATTGTAATGGTAACCGGTTTGTTTGGATTCTGATTTTCACCGTTTACTTTAAAATTAATTTCATAAAACTGATAATTTCCAAGCTTTTCTGTTTCCGGAAGATTTTTTCCGATTAACGCTTTTACATATTCCTGAGTTTCGGCATCCAGTTCTTTTACTTCCATCACAATGTCTGAGGTGACTGCTTCAAATGCACCTTCCGGAAGATTTGCGATAACGCTTGTAAGCACGTTTCCGTTTTCATCCTGAAATTCATGTCTGATTTCAGTTGCTTCAGACTGTACACCTTCTTTAGAAACAGTTTCTTCAGAAATGGTCTCTTCTGCAACTGTTTCTTTTTCCACTTCCGGTACTGTTTCTTTCGGTATTGTTTCTTTCGGTGTACTTAGCTCTTCGTTAATTTCTTCTGCCTGCATCTCTTCCGTTGTCGTTGTTTCTGTACTTTGTGTTTCAGGTTCCTGACTTGCCATGGATTCAGAAGAGGTTTCACCTATCAGACCACCTTCTGCCATAGTAGACATGCTGGTTGTCAGCATCAGAACCATGCAAAGCACAAACGCCAGAATTTTTTTACTTTTCTCACTTTTCATGGCTTCCTCCTTCTACTATCTCATCCTCGTCTTCAGTTACTGCACCATCTATTAACTTCAATAATTCTAAGGCACTGCGAAAATATTGTTCCTGTTTTGTTTCTGCCCATAATACACTTCCCTGCCAGGTTGAGTTCTGACATTCATTAATCTTTACGATAAATGTTTTGGTCTGTTTTTTCTTAGCCACAATATCTTCGCCTCCTTTCTTTTCTCAAATTAAATCATTAAATATTCTATGTTTTTTACTATGCGGTTATTATAGCGTATTGCCCATTACAAAAAGCATTACACCTTATTTTTTTATTAAATTTTTCCATAAAAAAACATTACCATACATCTGCTGGTAATGTTTTTTCTTTCGTACCTTAAAAACTTGAAGTATTGTTGATAATTTTAACCAAATCCAGTGCACTGGAAAACTCATAACTTTCTTCTGATTCCATTAAAACAATTTCGCCCTGCCAGGTTGCATTCTGTCGATACTGAACGCACACCAGAAATGTTCCCTTTGTGCCTTTTTGTTCTAATACAGTTTTAGGTTCAACAGCTTTAGGAATTGTTTCTCTTTGCTGTGGAGCTTTTTCTCTCAAAAAAGACCTGCTCTTTGTTGATGCTTCCGGAAAATGAAGTTTATCATACAGTTTTTCCATCTCATCCAAAAGCTCAACGACATTTTTAAAATTCGTCGCCTCTTTTTTATAACAATGATAAAGACGTCCTTTCATTTCTTCCTGCGCAATTTCGTCTACACATATATTTACAAGATTAGGTGCCGCCTTTATTCGTCCTATATTTTGTCCGCTTCTCATATTTTCATACACCACACCTTTACCTCTTAACCTTCAAAGGTCATTCTGCCCGTTGAAGGTAATCTTTGATTTTTTCTGTTCAACATCCACAATAGATGAGACATAATATTCTAAATACTGTGCCCATGTTTTATGCTCACGGCTGAAATATTTTGTAATTCTATCATAAATCTGAGGACAATTTTCCTGTTTTGTCCCTACCAGTAAAATCAAAAACTGATTCGGGCTGTATCTGGTATAAGAGTCGCCTTTACGCAGTGAACATTTAATTGTACGATCCAACTCTTCAGATAACACCTTTAAACGCTCTTTATTTTCTAATGGGCGTCCTTTTCCGTCTGTTAACGTTACCAACATCAAATAAACAGACTGACCATTTCTTTCGATAATACGGGTCACCAGACGATAGGTATCACGGAAACTTGGCAGACTACAGTAATACGCACCTTTTTCTTCATATTTTTCTTTTAAACCGCCACGAATATCCTTTAATACCTGCGGTTTGTAACTGACCCGTTCGCTCATTTCTTTAAACTGCTCCATCATTTTTTCAGATGGACTGATACCCAATTCTGCAAAGAAAAATTTTGCCGTATCTTCATAAATCTGAATGGCTTCCTTGTATCGATTCATAGCAACCAGTGCTTCCATCATCACAGACTGCCATTCATCAAATGGATAAATTTCAGACGCTGATTTAGAAAGTTCCAACACACTTTGGTACTCTTTCTGTGCCTTTTTATACTCACATACTTCTTTCAGTGCTTTTTCATAAACTTTTTTATATTCTACACTTTCAAGCAGTGCCCAGTCCTCTCCCGAAAGTTCCGGAAGAAATTCTCCTTTATAAATCCGGCAGGCTTTTGTCAGCAGTTCCATTTTTGTCCGAATATCCTCTGTCTCTTCTGACTTTTCAATGAGCTTTTTTAATTCTAAGGCATCCACCTCAACTTCCATCGGACTGTTCCACTTATAGACTCCCTTTTTAATTTGTATGTAATCATACTCAGGCAGTCCTGCATCTACAAGCATTTTTTTCAGTCTGTGTGAAGTTACCCTTAAATTGTTTGCCATATCTGCCAGTTCATCCCTGCTATAAAGATAATCCAGCAAACGAGTTCTTTGAATTCCTGTTTCTTTTGTATACAATAGTATCTGAAACAGCTGCAATGCTTTCGTTGACGTTGTTCTCTTAAATGCAATGTCTTTTTCTCCCCAGCTCACAGAGAAACGTCCTAACATCGTCACCTTTAAAACCGGTAATTCCTTACTCATCCTTATACACCCCTTTTTATAGGATTTCTCCCTATTTGTCAAACTACAGCCACTCCCTAATGCCGTACTTTTGCAGCCATATCTTAAATACAAAATATAGTTACTAAACTAAGCGAGTATTCGCACTTCCCTTTCCTGCTTACTTACTTTCGTTAATCTCTTTATACTTAAGACATCCTAGCTTAATTCTAACTTTTTGCCATTATTTTGTCAACAAAATAGATTGTCAGATTCTGTCGAAATTAGAACAAAAAATCTTACTCTGAGTTTTTTTCTTAATTGTAAAATCATAAAACTTCTTAAATAAAACAAAAAAAATACACCCCTGTCTTACCCTTAAACAGGAGCGTATTCTACATTTCTATTTTTTTATCTCCTCTGTCTCGATAATAAACCGTACACTTCCGCTCTGCCCTTCGTAAATCCCTCCAAAGTTCTGGTACTCGGCATCTACTTTTTTAAGACCTCGTATCTTTGTTGTCAAATTTGTCAGGTCATCACCTGCAAGGTCGGTTAATTTCTGAATGGCTTCTTTATCAAACTCTGCAAATCCTTCATCTAAAGCTTTCATCCCATCTATCAATGCCTGATAACCACTGTCGAGAGCACTTCCGGCACTGCTTAACTGGTCTGTTCCTTCACTTAAACTCTGACCGCCCACGTAGAGCTGACCGATTCCATCTGAAAATGCACTGATTCCGGTGTTTAACTGACTGCTTCCTTTGGCAAGCTGCTCGGCTGCATTTTGAATCGTCTCCATTCCTTCCTGCAAGGTCTGCATCTGTTCCGGAAGTCCTCCAAGCAATTCCGCTGCTTCTCCAAGTGCCTGCATCTGAGCCTGCATATCCGTCAAAATCGCAGGAAGGGCACTGATATCCACGCTTAAATCCGGAATATCAAACGCCGGAATTGAAAGTAAGATCTGTACTGCCTCTTCCGTTTTTTCTCTGGCTTCTTTTGTCAGCTCGGTATCTTTATCGTTTTCCTTTAACTGGGTTTCCAGACTGCTCTTTAATCCCTCTTTTAAAATTTCCTGTTCTTCTTCACTTAAAGAAGTTTCCTGCATCGTCTCATTAAGAGCTGCCTCTACTGCTGAATCTATCTGTGCTTCCCTCTGCGCCTTTGCATCATTTTCAATTGCATCCCAGTCAATCGCTCCCAATGTATTTTTTACAGCCTCAACATTGTTTTGAACCGTTGTCTGATAAGTCACTGCCTCTGTCACAAAGTTTTCAACCGTTTGAAGCTGAGTCTGTAATTGGGTCAGGGCTGTATTTAATTTCTGACCATCTGCAACTAATGCGACCATTGCATTTTCTACTCCGCTAAAATCAACCCCACTCTGACCGGAAGCATTTCCGAATGAAATCGCTGACAAGCCGTTTGAAAATTGGCACAATCCGTCTGTTAATGCCTGAGCTCCGCTTCCAAGCGCCGTCTTGTTTTCATTTAATACCTGTATTCCACTCTTTAAGGCATCCACTCCTTCTTTTAAAGAGTCAACTCCGCTTAGATACTGCTTCATATACTCATCATAGGTTTTCATTCCATCTAAAAGCTTACCACTGCCGTCTTTTAATTTTCCTGAAGCCTCTTGAATTTTATCCATGTTATCGGAAGTTTCATCCAAATCATCGAGATTCTCTTCATCTAAATCACTCAAAAGTCCAGAAGAAAATACCGTCGCTGTAAAATCCAGTTCAAAATCCTTTACATCCGCTGTCACTTCCACGTATTCCGGAAGCTCAATATCTTTCGTCAGCTCAGAATCGGAGAGATTCAGGTTTTTGGCAAGTCCGGGGCAGGCATAACCAATAATCAAATTCTGTCCATCCAATGAAATAACTTTTCCATTTTTTACTTCGATATTTGTTGCATTATCCTCAGATAAAAGCAGGGCAGAAATCGCTGCAAACGGAACAGGAAGTTCCACTTTTTTTCCATTTACATTCGTCTCTTCTTTGGTATGATTTTCATAATCAAAACGAATCTTAAGTGCGCCGCTTTTTCCTGCCAGCTCTTTTGGACTGATTTCTTTATCATCCAGAAAATAGCTGATTTGAACCGTTACCGGAAGCTGTTCACTGCTCTTTCCTTCATATTCAATGTCTTCTCCCTGATTGTCCCAGAGAATTGTTCCATCCGATTGTCTGGTATATTCTTCGTCCCCTTTTATATTTTTGATATCGGTCAGATTCGAATAATCCTGAATCTTCTTCTCATTTTTATTTTTTAAAACTGTATTTACGGTAACCTCATTTACGGTTCCATCTGCGTCTGCCTTTGCATATACCGTTTCTGTTTTATCTTTTTCTTCATCGGACTGCTTCTCACTGCTTTGTTCTTTTGTATCATTATCCTTTTGAGACTTTGTTTCCCCCTGTGTATTTCCAGAGGTTTTATCCACATTTTCCTTATCAGAAGAGTTATCCACACCGCAGGCAGTCAATCCCAGAACCACAGCCGTCCCGATTCCAAGAGATTTTTTCCACAATGCATTTCCTATTTTCTTTTCCACTTTTTCTCCCACCTTTCACTCTACATTTTTCAAGGCTTCTTCCATCGGAATCTTTCGCACTTTCCGATATTCGATGACCGCAACTACTGCGTAAGTTAAAATTCCGATTGCAAACATTTCCGGAAACAGTGTCGGACTTACATAAAATGGAATCCATCCGCTCATACTTGTCATCATCATCTGATAAAAAATGATTTCCATCAAACTTTTTTCCAGCGGAAGCGTGATAATCAGAAGCAGTGCCGTTACAATCGAAGTTGGTATAATGTAAAGTCTCGCAATCTCTGCATTGCTGTAACCTAAAATTTTTGCCATTGAAATCGACTGCGCATTTTTCTCAATGACAATCTTAGAAAGCAGATAGATGACAACCATAAAGATGACAATCGCAAAACCATCCACCATATACATCATGCTGCCCATTGATACAGTAAGCTGTCTTGAAATCTTCGTTAAACTTTCCAAATCAATCACAGAAGAAATATATTTTTCATCAATATCTGTAATTTCACTGTCTGATAAATATCCGCTGAAATAATCATTTCCCAAATCAAAGGTCCGGTTCAACTGTTCGATTGGCATAAATACGCATAAACTGCCCTCATAATTATAAATTCCGCCTACCGTAAATTCATACTCCGTATCTTCATAGCTTTCTCTTAATGTTATCACATCGCCTTTTTTCACTTTATACTTATCAGAATACGCTTTGGAAATCAGTACTTCATCCCCATCTATCCCCTCAAGTGAAATGTAACAGCTGTCCGCTTTCACTCCATAGAGCATAATTTCATCGGTTTTATACTCACTATCCAAAGTCTTTAAAGAATACACACTAAATTTTTCTGCATCTTCATTGTCCGTCTGAACCTGATACTCAAAATACATTAAATTCATCAGGCTTTCCAGTTTATGTTCTTCATTCATCGCATTTAACGGTATATTTAAAATATACTGATAATTGCACAACAGATTCTTTTCAATTTCTGTTTGATAATGATTTAAGACCTGCGGAAGCATCAACCCAAACATCAAGAGCAGGTTTGCAAATAGAATTCCGACTGTAAGCACAACATAATTGCTGACATTCTGGAAAATCACACGAAGCCGGAATCTTGAGAAAAATGGAAGCCTGGCACTCAACGGTAAGGTATATTTTTGTTTTCTTTTCTTTAAATCCCTTCTTAAAAATTTGAGTGGTGACAACGATAATGTTCTTTTTAATAGGAAGAAATTAATCACTGCCATCAAAAAAGCCGGTACAATTGTCGTCATCACAAAGGCTTCACCGTTCCATAATGTCACATAAGTCGGCAGACTGTAGCTTCCATAATACATGCCTGCGCAGACATTTTTCAGAACCGTATAACCTAAAATATTTCCGACCACCGCTCCCGCAAATGTAACCAACATCGGTGCAGTCATATAATGAAGAATCAGTTCCCGCCTGGTATAACCCGAAGCCCTTAATGTTCCGATTACTGTAGACTCTTTATGTATCGTATTACTGATTGTAATTCCAAATACAAAGGCAAGAATTGCAATTACAATATAAAGCAGGATAATCATCATCATACGGTCACTGCCCATATCTTCACCGGTAAATTGAATCGCCTGATTACTGTAACGTGGAACAAATGTCTCAAGGCTGACTTCATTATTTAAGACTTTCATAAAATCTTCTGCCACATTTTTTTCTTCTGTCTCGCCTTTTGGCTCTTTTCCATATTTCCAGGAATAATTACAAGTCATGTTGTCCGTATTAAAAGTATCAAACGCCTCCTCAGTTACAATTCCGACACCAAATTTTACTGCATCAAACATCGAATCATTATTGTCTGAAAACAGACAGCTATAATCCGAAAGTGCCACAAGCCCTGTAATTTTCCACTCTCTTCTACCTTCCTCTTCGGTAATGATATCTCCTACAGACAACTCATTGTTATCCGCATACATACGGTCAATTGCGATTTCATCTGCTGATTCTGGAAATTCTCCTTTCATCAGGCAGACACGATTAACTTCTTCACGATTTTTAAAAATTCGCATCGTACTTCCATTTGTCAGCACCGGCTCTGCATAAAAATTTTCATACAATGTCACATCTGACTTTGCTATTTCTTTCTGCTGTGCACGGTTCACTTTTTCTTTTACCGTGAAATTCCCATCTTCAATATTATATTTCTCAAAACTTTCATTGTAAGCAGTCAGCATACTTCCATCTGCTACAAGAAAACCAGATACAAATCCAATAATGCTCATTAACAGAAAGAAAATAACAAAATATTTCCCTGCCTCACCTTTCAGCTCACGAAACAGCCTCTTTCTTAAAGGATTTTTCATTTTTTCCTGTCACTCCCCTATTTCCCATTTACCACTCTAAATCCTGGGCACTTACACGTGCTTCATTCACATAATTCTTCCGAATCATTCCATCTCGCAGGCGCACTACACGATCCGCCATATCTTTGATGGCGTCGTTATGCGTTACCATGATAATTGTATTGCCATATTTTTGATTTACGGTCTCAATTAATTTCAAGATTTCTTTTGAAGTTTTATAATCAAGCGCGCCTGTCGGTTCATCACAAAGCAAAATGTCCGGATTTTTAATAATTGCACGCCCAATGGCAGTACGCTGCTGCTGACCACCCGAAAGCTGGTTCGGCAGTTTTTTGCGGTGTTCATACAATCCTAATGTACGCAGAAGTTCTTCCATCTCAAGCGGTTTGTCACTTAAATACGCCCCGACCTCAATGTTTTCCTGAACTGTCAGGTTTGGAATTAAGTTATACATCTGGAAAATATAACCAAGATGTTTTCTTCTGTATAATGTCAGACGCTTTTCATTCATGTTTGACATTTTTTCCCCATCAATGCAGATATCTCCACTGTCTGCCCCGTCGATTCCCCCGATGATATTTAATAATGTAGATTTTCCCGAACCCGACGGTCCAAGTAAAACACAAAACTCTCCTCTATTGATTTCCAGATTAATTCCCTTTAAGACCTCAACAAAACTGTCCCCCTGCCCAAAGGATTTTTTTATATCACGAATCTCAAGAAACATGGTTTGTTCTCTCTCCCTTATATTAGTTTATACTAACCATTGTAGCACCAGATGGTTTTTTCGTAAATAAAAAAGAATGTTTTAAATTAGTCTTTGTCACTCTATATTTTTTCTGCTATAATGTGCGTAGACAAAAAATTATTTATTATTCTTAATTTTATGGAGGACTTTAAAATGACAGTATTTAATACAAAAGGTGTCTGTTCTCGTTCTATTGAAATTGAACTCGACGGTGACACTGTAAAATCAGTAAAATTCAATGGCGGATGCAATGGAAACACTCAGGGTGTTGCTGCTTTGGTAAAAGGAATGAAAGTAGATGAAGCAATCTCCCGCTTAAAAGGAATTGACTGCGGTGGCCGTGGCACATCCTGCCCGGACCAGCTTGCTAAAGCATTAGAACAAATGAAAACCCAGAATGCATAAAGCATAGAAAAAGAGTGGTTCTGAATCCTTTTTCCAGAATCACTCTTTTTTTCTACCATCTCTTTTCAACTGCCGGACAGTGATTTTTCTTCATCACTGCCCGCATTTCCACGAAACACCCACAGATTCGGCACATTCCACTCAACAGATTATCACACTCCTTACATTTTGCAAGGCGGTCTTGATACTCCTCATCTTCTACTTTTAAGTCTTTGTCTATCTGTGCGATGTACTTTCGCAAATCTGTAAAATATTCGTTTTCATCCATATCCTGCAGAAGACATTTTCTACAGATTTTTCTATACGATGGCTCTTTCTCTATCTGTCCCATTTGTCACAAAGCGAATTAATCTGGTCTGCAAACCTTGCAAGATCCTTGTTTGCTCCGCCCTCATTATGCCGGATAACTGCAAGCAGTCTGTGACCGGCAGCCACAAGTCTCGCATAAACACCAGATGCCTTGCGTGCTTTCGCTTTCTCCTTTGCATGTTCTATTATGATACCTTCGGTCTCTTTCTCCAGCACATTATTTGCCAAATCAAAGACCGTTCCACTAAACGGAGCGTAGGTATCATAGCCCAGTTCATTTTTCAGCCGTTCTGCAAAGAGTGTACAGACGGTATCTTCTCCATGTGTCACAAACACACGCTGTGGTTTTTCTTTAAATGCAGATGCCCAGCGCATCAATCCTTCATTGTCTGCATGACCGCTGATTCCCGAAAGTCTTACAATCTCTGCTGATACATGAATTTCTTCACCAAACAGTCTTACATCCTTTGCACCCTCCAGAAGTGCACGACCAAGCGTTCCAACTGCCTGATATCCGACAAACACAATCGTAGAATTTTCACGCCACAGATTATGTTTTAAATGATGTTTGATTCGACCGGCATCACACATACCACTTGCAGAAAGAATGACTTTATAATGTTCATCAAAGTTAATGGCGCGTGATTCATCACTTGTAATTGAAAGCTTCAGCCCCGGAAATGCAATCGGGTTAATCCCCTGATTCAAAAGTTCCATTGCCTCTTCATCATAGCAGTCTACATAATGCTCTTTAAAAATATTGGTCGCCTGCACAGCAAGCGGGCTATCGACATACACATCAAAATCCGGAAATTCCGGAAGCAGGTTATCTGCCTTAATCTTACGAAGAAAATACAGCATTTCCTGCGTTCTGCCGACTGCAAATGAAGGAACAACAACATTTCCATGACGCTTAAAGGTTCGCCTTAAGATATCAACCAATTCCTGCACATAGTCTGGGCGCTCTCCATGACTTCTGTCACCATAAGTAGATTCCATGACTACATAATCCGCAGACTCAAGGTATTCAGGGTCTTTAATCAATGGCTGATCTGTATTTCCGATATCACCGGAAAATACAATCTTCTTCTCAACGCCATCTTCCGTAATCCAAATCTCAATACTCGAAGAACCTAATAAATGTCCTGCGTCCACAAAACGAACTTTAATTCCATCTGCAAGCTGAACTATTTTATGATAATCACACGGAACAAACTGCTGAATTACATTCAAAGCATCTTCCATCGTATACGCCGGAACAAACTCCGGCTGCCCATTTCTTCTTGCCTTACGGTTTCGCCACTCTGCCTCGAAGGTCTGAATGTGAGCACTATCACGAAGCATGATATCACACAAATCGCAGGTTGCAGCGGTTGCATAAATCGGACCGCGAAATCCTCTTGCATAAGCCAGAGGGAAATTTCCGGAATGGTCAATATGCGCATGCGTCAGCAAGGCAAAATCCACATCCGACATCGGAACCGGCACATCCTGGTTTTCATACTGGTCAGGACCCTGTTCCATACCACAGTCTACGAGAAATCTCTTGCCCGCAGCTTCTAAAAAGTAACAGCTACCTGTAACTTCGTGAGTCGCACCTATAAATGTCAACTTCATAAAAAAACCCCCTTTGCGGTTTTAATTCAAGCACTTTCAAGATAGTACTATTATACCGCAAATAGGGGGTTTTTGATAGTTTTTTCAGATTATTTTATAAAAGTTTATGATTTTTTCAAAAACAGGGTTTTAAACTTTTTTACTTAAAGATACTTAAAAATACAAAATTTATTGGTCATTAAGATAGGAGGTTCTTGCTGAGTTTAAAATATTACGGAATCCAGATGCCGTTGGTGATAGGTCCTTGGGATTCAGAAGTACTTCCTTTCATTGCAACGCAAGCTCCTTTTACACGATAATAATAGCCACCTTTAACTTTTACATTATAACTACGGGACATGGATGCTGCATTAGTTGCAGTATCACCATAAGTAGCATAATTAACCCAGCCACCATCATACTGCTGTAACGTTAATTTTACAATTAATTTATCACAAGTTCTATGAGCAAGAGTTGCACCATAAATATTAACAGTACGATTACCTAAATTGCTAATCTGAGCAACTCCCTGATTCAAAAGGCTTCCTCTTGCTACATTCTGCCAGATAGCTTCTGCTGATTCTTCATTTGTTAAAATAGAGCCATCTACCTCTTTTCCTAAATCTTCCAATCCGTCTGCCGATGCTGAAATAGAAGATACGGTTAAGAATAAAGATAATGCCAACATCGCTACTATTGATTTTTTTAATTTTCTAATTACTGATTTCAAATGAAGTCCCCTTTCCGGATTAATACATAACATCTTGGATGATTTTTTTCATTTCATCTTCTGTTATCCTTCCGGAAATTCGATAGTAAGAATTTTTATAATCCCATTGTGCCAGATAAGTTGGTGTTTCTTTTTTATCTTCTATCTTCCATAATTCTGCTTCCAAATCACTAGATAAGTCACTTTTAACTTTACCTAGACAAACTCCCTCATCATTTCGGTAAAGTCCACTTTTATCTACATAATTTGTCTGTATTACAAAATAAATGTAATCCTTATCATTTTGATATCTAATATATACAGACTGCGCAGTTTCATCTATCTCATAGGAATCAAAATCCATTTTATCTGGCAAATAAAAAAATTGAGGCACTTCCACCTGCAATTTCTCTTCTATCTCATTTCTGGCTTCTTCTTCTGTTCTATCACTAATCAATCTATCTTCACCATTTTCTATTTCCGTATTTTTCTCATCCCCCAACACTTCATTCGCTTTATCCATAACATAGCTCCTGCCTCCTTGTGTGCTCATACTCACACCAAACAATCCAAAGCAGGATATCACAGCTGCGGCGGTCATGCCGAGGAATTTTTTACTTATGCGGTGATTAAAAAACTTAACCACTTTTGTATTCTGATTTTCTTTTATTTTTTCTTCTGTAGATTTGATTTCATCTTCAAGGTGTTTTGTGTTTTCTTCTTCGAGCAGCCCCTCATTCCGAGCTTCAACTACCAGCTTTTGAAACAGTTCTTCCGGTGGCTCAAAATCATCGAACCTGTCATCTGTTTCCAGACGTTTTACCAGCTCATCTGCTTCTTTTCGGAACTGTTCTTCTGCCCAGGTACTGCTTTTTGCGCTGTTTTCTTCGTTTTTATTCATAAATTTCCTATCTTTTCTTGACTTTTCACAACGACTGTATCATATTATCTAATAGACGCTGCAATGTCCGTCTTATGGAATGTTGTACATCGAAACATTGATTTTTGATTTATCAGGAGGTTCCAATGAAACATATTGTGCTCACCGGTGGCGGCACTGCCGGACATGTTACACCAAATATTGCTATGATTCCGAGACTGAAAGAACTCGGTTACAAGATTTCTTACATCGGTTCTTACCAGGGTATGGAAAGAAAACTGATTGAAGAAATGGGGATTCCTTATTACGGAATCTCTTCTGGCAAACTACGACGTTACTTTGATGTCAAAAACTTTACTGACCCTTTCAGGGTTTTAAAAGGTTTTCATGAAGCGAAAAAACTCATGAAGCAGTTGAAACCTGATGTTGTTTTTTCTAAGGGTGGTTTCGTTACCGTTCCTGTTGTTATTGCTGCAGGACGTCGAAAAATCCCTACTTTTATCCATGAATCTGATATGACACCTGGACTGGCAAATAAACTTTCCATTCCATTTGCCACTAAAGTGTGCTGTAATTTCCCTGAAACTGTCTCTGAACTTCCGGCCAACAAAGCCATACTTACCGGTACCCCTATCCGCCAGGAATTATTAAGCGGAAATCCCCAAAAAGCGCTTGCCTTTACAGGTCTTTCCAGTGAGAAACCGGTCATTATGGTCATCGGAGGAAGTCTCGGTGCCGTTGCAGTCAACAATGCAGTACGTGCCATTCTGCCTGAACTTTTAAAAGACTTCCAGGTCATTCATCTTTGCGGTAAAGGTAAACTGGACTCTTCTTTAACCGATACCAAAGGTTATGTTCAGTACGAATATATCAAAGATGAGCTTGCTGACCTTTTTGCACTGGCTGACATCGTCATTTCCAGAGCAGGTGCAAACGCAATCTGTGAAATCAGTGCACTGAAAAAACCAAATCTGCTGATTCCGCTTTCCGCCCGTGCAAGCCGTGGAGACCAGATTCTCAACGCCCGCTCTTTTGAAAAGCTTGGTTACAGCATGGTACTTGAAGAGGAGGAAATTACTAACCAGAAACTGTTAGAATCCATCCAGACTCTTTATCAGAACCGCGATTCGTATATTCAAGCGATGGAAAAAAGCAAACAAACGGATTCTATTGAACAGATTGTCCAGTTATTTGAACAGGCAGTCAACAAATAATTATTTCTCCTGTGCCGGCATTTGGCACAGGAATTTTTTTGGAAATCTATCCACAAGTATTGTTCTGCCGGATTCACTGGATTCTGTTCTTATATATCATCGTATTTGTCTCCATACGTTTTTTCTATCCACTTGTTCATCCTATGTTTTTTAACTCTTAAGTTTTCTATAGTCAGACCCAGAGCAGCCGCCATTTCTGCATCCGTTGCCTGTTCGTAAACCTGCATCGTCATAATTTCGTGCCACTGAGGGTTCCTGGCGTACAGCCTGTCCATAAATTCTGTCGTGAATTCCCGCTTGATAATTGCATCGAGCAGGTCTTCTCCTGTTGTTGCCTCTCTATGATAAATTAACTTTTCTGCGTGTTCCCCTTTTCCATTTTCACACGGCTGTTCAAGAACAGTCATCTCATGTTTTCGATAACTTTTTTTGAGGAAATCCAACGCCTTTCTTCGAGCAGTTAATGCCAGCCATCCCGCATAGTCTTCAGGACTTACCTTGTTCCATTTCTGTATCAGCTTATGGAACACTTCCTGACAGACATCCTGCGAATCATCGAAATCTTTTAAGACATCATAAGCGGCTTTCATTACCAGTCGATAATACTTGTCATAAACTTCACGTAATTTTTCCTCTGTCATCTTCACCTGTTAATTCATCTGAATCTTGGAAATTTTTTCGAGGATTTCATTTTTATCCTCTTCTGTCAATTTCCCAGGAGTCCATGTCACTCCTACGTGGTCCTCATTATTTCTTGGAATCAGATGAATATGAAAATGGAACACCGTCTGACCTGCGGCTTCTCCATTGTTCTGTACAATATTATAGCCGTCACAGCCTAATACTTCAGTCATTGCGGTGATGATTTTTTTTGCCAGAACGATTGCTTTTCCTGCGAGTTCATCCGGAATTTCATATAGATTTGCATAGTGCTCCTTCGGTAAAATCAGCGCATGACCTTTACTTGCCGGTCCTAAATCAAGAATAACTCTGAAATCATTATCCTCATATATAGTTGCTGACGGAATCTCTCCTCCTGCTATCTTACAAAAAATACAATCTGACATTTTAAATCTCTCCCTTCTAGCTGTCATTGTCGAATTTTCAAATATTTTGTAGAATGATTTTATTTGCTATTTGCCTATAACGGTGCTACACTATCAAGAAAAAAAGAGGAGGTAACACCAAATGACAAAATCATCTGCTACTTCACAGATTGAAGGCAAAAATAAAACAATTGATTACAAAAAACTTTATCAGGAACAGGCGAAAAAACATCAGCTGATGCTTTCTCAGATTTCCCACGAAATCCGTAATCCTGTTACACTTATCAACAGTTTTCTTCAGATTCTGGAAAAACAGCATCCTGATTTATCAGAAGACCAAAACTGGATTAAAATCCTGGAAAATATGGATTTTCTCAGAGGTCTGCTTGGTGAGCTTTCCAGTTACAATAATTCTCTCAGACTGAACCTTGAATCAACCAACGTCTATGCATTATTTGCAAATGTAATTGAATCCATTAATCCAAGTCTGGAAAAGAAAAACGTTTCTATTGCTTTTAATAAATTGTCTCCAATCCCTTTATTGTATGTTGACCACACCAAACTTCAGCAAGTGTTTCACAATCTGCTTCGCAATGCATTTGAAGCGGTTAAAGAGGGTGGTCATATCGTCTGTTCAATTGAATCAGACGGTACAGGTGTGACATTTAAGGTTACCGACGACGGATGCGGTATTTCTCCTGAATACCAGAACTCTATCTTTGAACCATTTGTCACTTATAAACCGGATGGCAGTGGTCTGGGACTTGCAATTTCAAAGCGGATTGCCGAAGCCCATAAGGGAAGTCTTGAATTCACCTCAAGCCCTGAAAAAGGAACTACATTCATCCTGAAGATTCCGATTCTGTGAAAGCAGAATCGTTGAAATCTTTGATTATTCTAAGTTACTCTGATTATTCTAATTACTCTTCATTCTGATTAGAATTTTTTAAGTCCTCTGCCATTTTTTTGTCCTCTGTAAATTAATACTGCAAGGACAAATCCACACAAGAATCCGCCAAAATGTGCGGCATTGTCAACTCCTGTGCTTGTTACTCCATGATATAAAGTTAAAGCTGCCAAAAATAACAGCTTCTTTGTTGTAAAATTTTCCAGTCTGCCTTTATTTCTGATTACTACATAAATCAATGCACCCACTACGGCAAAAATTGCACCGGATGCCCCGGCAGACACGACGTTTTCTCCTATTCGCACCTCTGACAGATAAGAAATCAGACTGGCTCCCATTCCTCCTGATATGTAAATGAACAGGTATCGTACCCTTCCTACCGCCCGTTCCAGACAATCTCCCAGAAAGAATAAAACCAGCATGTTGTTGCCCAGGTGCGTCAGACCAAAATGCAAAAACATACAGGTAAAAAAGCGATAATATTCATGCCCCTCCTGAATCAATGGTGTGTATGCCGCACCCCATTGAACCAGATGTTTTCCATCAAGTGAAGAACCTGTCAACTCTGTCAAAAAGAACACTACAATATTAATCAAAATAATCATTGTATTAACCGGCACTTCTTTTCTTCCCTTTAAAAATTGAAGGATATCGGGGTCAATTTTCTGTACTATCTTTTGCTTTTGCATCTTATTTTCCACCTTTGCAAGGTATAAATTTGCTTTTTTTCACTCTTTTTATACTCCTCCCCTCATTTTTTTTAAATCCCCTCTTGGTTTATGCCCATTATACCATATTTTCCCTGTTTTGTGCGCTTTTTTCATCGCCAAAAAACGACACCTTTCGCCATTTTTTTTGAAAAGGTGTCGTTTTTATAAATAATAGCTTGTCTTATTTTATTTTTCAAGAATTTTCTTTAAATCTTCTTCCGGTGTGCTGGTCGGTGAAATCTGGAAATTTTCTACCAGATAGTTTAATACGTTTTCAGAAACAAAAGACGGAAGTGTCGGTCCAAGGTAAATATTCTTGATTCCAAGGTGTAACAGTGTCAGAAGGATGCTGACTGCTTTCTGTTCATACCAGGATAATACCAGTGTCAACGGCAGTTCATTGACACCACATTCAAATGCTTCAGCAAGAGCCAGTGCCACTTTAACTGCGCCAAATGCATCGTTGCACTGTCCCATATCCATAATTCTTGGAAGACCTTCGATTGTTCCAAGGTCTAAGTCATTAAAGCGGTATTTTCCGCAGGCAAGAGTCAGAATAATAGAATCTTTTGGAGCTTCTTTTACGAAATCCGTATAATAATTTCTTCCCTGACGTGCACCGTCACATCCGCCTACTAAGAAGAAATGGCTGATTTTTCCGGCTTTTACAGCCTCAATTACCTGTGGAGCAGCGCCTAAAATTGTATGATGTCCAAATCCGGTTGTCAGTTTTGTTCCACCATTGATTCCGGCAAACTGCTTATCCTCAGAAAATCCACCAAGTTCAATCGCTTTTTCAATCACTGCGCCAAAATCTTTTTCTTCTCCATCTACATGCTGCATGCCTGGATAGGCTACCACACCTGTTGTAAATACACGATCTGCGTAACTTTCTTTTGGCGGCATAATACAGTTTGTGGTAAATAAAATCGGTGCCGGAAGATTAGCAAATTCTTTCTGCTGATTCTGCCATGCTGTTCCAAAATTACCTTTTAAATGGCTGTATTTGCGAAGTTCCGGATACGCATGTGCCGGAAGCATTTCTCCATGTGTATAGATATTAATGCCTTTGCCTTCAGTCTGTTCTAAGAGCATCTTCAAATCTTTTAAATCATGACCGGAAATGACGATAAATGGTCCTTTTTCTACTTTTAAAGAAACTTCTGCCGGTGCCGGAATTCCATAAGTTTCGGTGTTTGCTTTATCCAAAAGTTCCATGCATTTAAAATTCACTGCACCGGTCTCCATTACGATACCAAGCAGATTTTCCATGGTGCGGTCCTGTCCTAAAGCTGACATACCTTTGTAGAAGAAACGGTTCACTTCTTCATCATTATAGCCAAGCACCATTGCATGATAAGCATAAGCCGCAATCCCACGAAGTCCGAATAATAATAATGATTTCAAGGATTTGATATCCTCATCCGGCTCTCTCCATACTTTTTCCATTTCATAGATTTCCATGCGTCCACATGGAGCCTGACAAACTGAACATCCTGATGCGTAAACCTCTTTTTCTTTCAGGGCTGTTTCGATTAATTTTTCCAACGTTTCATCATCGAAGTTTACATTGGTAAGAGTTGCAAACAATCCTTCAATCATAATACGATTTGTCTTTTCAGATACATTCTGTTCTCCGACTGCTTCTGCAAGCGCAACCAGACTTCCGGTTAATTTGTCCTGAATGAGTGCCGTTTTACTGCTCTTTCCACAGACTCCTCTTGCCCCTGTACATCCACTGCATCCTGCTCTCTGCTCACACTGGTAGCAGAACATTTCTTCTGTTTTTTCTATTTTGCTCATCTTCTATTCTCCTTTAGCTGTTTCACTTATTTTTTCAAATTTCTTGTTTCTATGGTTAGAATATACTATAATTAAAATAATTATTCTGTTGTACTTCCAACAAATTCAAGGAGTTTATTTATGGAAAAAAATGATAATTTAAATGAAGCTTTTTTAGAAGTGCTTGCGGAGTCTCCATTGTTTCGTGAAATCGAAAAGAAAGAACTTCGTGCCATGTTAGTCTGTCTTGGCGGCCAGATAAAAGAATATAAAAAAGGGACTTCTATCTTCCGCTGGGGCGATAAAATCTCAAAAATCGGATTTGTTTTAAAGGGAAATGTTCACGTACTTCATGAAACATACTGGGGAAAGGAATCTCTGCTTGGACGGATTGGTCCTGGTGATTTGTTTGGAGAAGTCTATGCCTGTCTGCCGGATTTGGAATTTGACGGAACAGTTGTCGCCCAGACTGACTGCAGTATTTTATTTCTTAATTTAAACCGCACGATTACCACCTGTTCCTCCGCCTGTCATTTTCACACGCAGATGATTTCTAATCTGTTGCAGATTCTTGCACAGAAAAACATTGCATTTTCAAGAAAACTTGACTGCCTAAGTCACCATACCATCCGTGCAAGACTTCTGGAATATTTTTCCAAACAGGCACAGATTTGTGGAAATTCTTCTTTTTCGATTCCATTAAACCGGCAACAGCTTGCAGATTACTTGTGCGTAGACCGCAGTGCCATGACTGTAGAATTGTATAAGCTAAAAGATGAGGGAATTTTGGATTTTGACAAAAATAAGTTTACGCTTTTAGAATAAAAAAAGGAACCTTGTCACTAAGATTCCTTTTTTTAAACAGTTTTTCAATTTCAATTCCATTTTTAAGCTGTTGCTGTTTTACTTTCTTTTTCTGGTTTTTCAAGTAATTTCTTGATACCCTGAATTGCTACTAATACACCAAGGATTAACAGCAGAACTGCGAAGATAAGCTGTAAGCTGTTTCCAAGGTCTAAGCCTGTTGTCATAAATGCTTTGCTTAATTTTACGATAGTCATGCCAAGTGCTGTAAATGTAACAGCCATCATAAATACCATCGGTCCCCAAAGCATGAAGCCCTGACGTTTTGTTTTCTTTAAGAATACTGCGCAGGCTACCAGTGCCAGTACAGATAACAGCTGGTTTGCTGAACCAAACAACGGCCAGATTTCTGCATATCCTACTTTTGTCAGAAGGTAGGCAAGTACCAGTGTAATGATAGTTGCAAAATATTTGTTTGTCACAAATTTTAAGAATGGGCTCATATTCTCTTCATCTACATCGGCATCAAGGAAGAATTCCTGGAAGGACAGACGACCAACTCTGGCTACAGAGTCCAGTGAAGTTAATGCAAATGCAGATACTGCCAGATTAATCAAAGTAAATACCAAGGAGTGTGGCAGACCGATTACGGAAAGGAAGTTTGCGATTGCACCTGCGAAAATCTGAGGCTGAGTTGTCAGTCCCTGTGCTGCTGCTTCTCCTTTTGCAAAAGAGGCAACTGCGATTAAGGCGATAACTGCAAGCATACTTTCCATTAACATTGCTCCGAAGGATACCGGAAGCATATTTTTTTCATTTTTAATCTGTTTGGAAGCAGTACCGGAAGAGACCAGTGAATGGAAACCGGAAACCGCACCACAGGCAATTGTTACAAATAAGATTGGGAACATGTACTGTCCGTCTACGTTAAAGCTTGTAAATGCTGCAAGGTTACAGGATGGATTTGCTACGAACACACCAACAACCGCACCGACAATCATGAAGATTAACAGGTAGCTGTTTAAGTAATCTCGTGGCTGAAGCAGTGCCCATACCGGAGCAACACTGGCAATCATGATATATACAAAGATGATGATGTGCCATGTTCCAAGGCTTAAGTACATCGGGAAGTTTAATCCCAGTGCAATTGCTACTACTAATAATAAGACAGCCACCGCTGTATTCACCCATTTGTTAAATCTTGTATATTTTAAGAACATTCCCAGTCCGACCGCTTCTAAGATAAATAACATAGAAGTGGTTGCAACTGCACCGTTAGCTACTACTTTTGTTACTTCTCCGGCTTCGTTTGCTGCAAATCCGTTAAATGTTCCGGCTACAACATCGGCAAATGCCGCAACAACCAGAATACAGAATAACCAGCAGAATAACAGGAATAACTTTTTACCTAATTTTCCAATATATTCTTCGATGATATAACCAATTGTACGACCTTTATTTTTTACAGATGCGTACATGGATGCGAAATCCTGAACAGCACCAAAGAATACGCCACCAATTAAAATCCAAAGCAATACCGGAAGCCATCCAAAGATTGCTGCCTGAATCGGTCCATTGATTGGACCTGCACCTGCGATAGATGCGAACTGATGTCCAAATACTACGTTTGTGTCTGCCGGCACATAGTCAACTCCATCTTCCATTTCGTAAGCAGGAGTTTTTGCGTTTGGGTCGATGCCCCATTTGTTTTGAAGATAACGACCATACAGGAGATATGCGCCTCCGAGTACTACAATGGCGATTACCATCATTAAGATTCCACTCATAACTCTTTCCCTCTTCTCTTAAATTTATTTATAAAAAAACGCCCTTGCTATCCTCTCGGATAACAAAGGCGGAATTTTCTTTCCGTGGTACCACTTTGTATTATTGTACCTATCGCTAACTACAATCTCTTACCACTGTCTTTTTTAACAGTCTCTTCTGTAACGTGAAGCCCACGTCCCTGCCTACTTTCAAAGTTTTCAAAGCTTTTCAATACGTTTAATCTCTCAAAGCTTTCATTTCAGCGGGATGCTCTAGGGTGATGTCACAAAACACTTTCTACCGTTTCACACCTGCCAACGGCTCTCTGGATTCCAGTTCTCTTTTGTGATGTATCCCTTTCACTGCATTTCCTTTTCTTAATTTATGTTATGTTTTACTCTTTTTTTATTTAAAATACAAGAGTATTTTTGAACATATTTTATAGTTTCGTCGATTTATTTTTGTGCAGTTTTCAGATAATACCTTTTATTTTCTCCAATTTGTCAATTTCATAGCTGTTTTTGAATTTAATTCCAGTCATCTTGTTCTTCTGCTTCCTGCACTTTTTTTAATTTTACTTCTTTTTGTTTTTTATTATTATGACTGTTTCGGATTACAAGCACAACAACCACAATCAGGATAAGCACAGCCAGCGCAATCAGGATTCCCGCCATCTGTCCCAGCTTAGAAGTCTCCTGCTGTGGTGCACTGTTATCTACACTCTGCGCATCCGTTAAATCAAACAGGGTATTTTCTCCCTGCTGATATCTTTTATAACTTTCAAGCGCATAAAGCGTCTGATATCCTGCCATCGCATCTGGTGCATTTTCATTTTCTGCCAGAGAATGAGCCATTCCTCCATTCTCTGTCCGAAACTGTAAGATTCCGTCTAACAGACTGTTTTCCTCTTTTAAGAAACGGGCATCTTCTAATGGATTGATGTCATTACTGCATACTGCAATCAGCGTCCAGTCTGTACTTTCTACACTTTCTACACCCATAGATGGCATTGCTCCATCTGCCTGCTGCTGACTGGAAAGCCAGGAAAATCCATTTTCAATTGCCGTACTTACTTTTTCCTCATCTTTATACGGAGCCAGTGCTGTGAGTGCCATTGCTGTGATATCCACATCGGAATCTCCATCTGTGGAAAGTGAAAATCCTCCATCTTCCTGCTCTTTTTCCAGAATCGCATCCACTAATTTTTCACGATTCCAGACAGCATCTTCCGGTTCTTCATAATCTTTACTGTCTAATGCAAGCAGTGCCCAGATATAACCATTTGCGCCCTGTACTCCAGGATCTTGATTTTCAAACACACAGTCAAAAATCCCATCTTCTACCAGATTGATTTCTTTTTTATCTTTATCTGTGCCAAAAGCAAGGGCATCTCCCCCACAGGCATTTATTGTCAAAATTTCCCGGTAAAAATCTGTCGGATTCATGTGCTGTTCTTCCACTGTTTTTGTAATATCATCTTCATACAGTGTTTCTATCTGTTCCTGCAGTGCACTAAGATAACCATTTTGATTATCCGGCTGTTCCATTCTGCTGACTGTAAATGCAAGCCAGTCTCCTGCTGAAGTTCCCGCACTCTCCAGTACTACGCCATCCAGAAGATTTTTCCCATCAATTCCCATCTGGTCTTTTTCCCAGGAAACAATTCCATCCTGAATGGACTTAATTTCATCCACCTGATACTTCTCGCTGTCTGCCTGTACCGGTACTGCCCCTCCTACAAACAGCACTCCTGTCATAAGCAGAGTAAACATTGATTTTTTCATAAATAAGTCCCTCTTTTTATTTTACACATACTATTTATCAATACTTCAATAAAATTTTCTTTCGTTTCTTTGAGCCAATTACCATGAATCCAATACCTGCAAGCACCAGAATCACAAGTACACCAAGCACCGCACATAAAATCTTTACTACCCTGTAATTTTGTGCTGTCGGTACACTGCTTTTTGCCGTGTTTTCTTCTCCATTCTGCATGCTTACACCGGCATCTCCTTCTTCTCCTGACAAAAGTGCAGTTTCATTTTCTGCCGAAGTTTCTTCTCCATCCGCATTTTCTGCTTCCTCTGCCTTCGCCTCTTGATTCTCTTTTGCGGTCTCCTCGGTTTTCTTTTCCTGTGCCTGTTCTCCGTTCTTAGCATTACCTGATTTTTCTGCTGCATTTCCTGATCCAGTTGCATTAGAACTTCCATTTTGTTTCGCATATCCACTCTCATGCGCACCTGCATGGGAATTAGCTGCTGTTTCTCCTGCCGCCGCAGTATTTTTTATCTGGCTGGTTTCATCACTCTTGTTTAAGCCCTGATAAGCGGATTCTGCCTTTTCCAAATCGCTATAATTTCCTACCATTGATTTTTGTCTGTCACTTAAACTATTGTAAGCATTTCGAATTTGCTCAAGCAAAGAACCACTCTCTTTTGTCACCACTCCGATTTGAGAAATCTTTGTGCTGACCTGATGAGCAGCCAGCAAATCAGAATAGTTCTGATAAGCCTCTTCCAACACTGAATAATTGCTGACTAATTCCTGCTGTTCTGCGGTGAGTGCATTATACGCTTCGATTGCACGGGTAATCGCGCCGCCTTTTTCAAGCGTCACTTCTCCGATATTTTTAATTAATTCAATGACCGGACTTACCAAAATCAGGTTCTGATACGTCGCTTTTGCATTTTGAAGCTGCTTATAATTTGTCACTAATTTCTTTTGATTGTCCGTTAAGGCATCGTATAACTGCTGTGCCTTATAGATGGCATCTTTACTGTTTAAGGTAATTGTTCCGGTCAAAATCGCAGAGATTTCAGCGGAAACTTCCTGTGCCTTTAACTTATCATAAGTCTGTTCCGCACGATTCAGATATTCGGGATGTGCCACAAGGCTCTGCTGTTTTTTTGTGAGCGTATCATAAGCTTTTCTTGCCTGTAAAATCGCATCTTTTTTGTCTATTGTCACAGGTTCAAGTTTATTTATCAACTCATCCACTGCTGATGCTGCCTTTTTATCAGCTTCATCCGCTTCACTTTCTTCTAACAGACGGGCGTATTCTTTTTCTGCTGATTCTAACACATCATAATTACTGACCTTTGCTTTTAACTCTTCTGATAATTCATCATAAGCACTTCTTGCAACATTAATGTAAGTCTTACTCTCTAAATTGACCGTTCCTATCTGATTAATATAAGCTTCTACCGCAGAAATTTTCTCCTGATTTTCTTTCTGGGTTTTCTGCTCATCTGTCTCAAGACGGTCAATTCTGGATTTCACATCGGCAAGTATCTGATTTACTTTTTCAACACTGTCTGCCTGATGCAGATATTTCACTCCATCGGAAACATAAGTTTCAAGCTGGATTTTTTCCGCTTCACGATATGCAGTTTCATCCGCATAATTCTGCAATTCTTCAATCGCCGATGCAATGGCTGATTCTAACTGTTTTTGTTCGGCTTCTTTTAAAGTTTCGATTTCATAAATCTTCTGCTTACTGTCTGTCAGAATTTCATTCATTTCATCCATATTCTTTGCAGACTGTAATTTTTCGACGCCTTCTGCTATCAGAGCCGATACCTGTACCCAGTTTTCTTCTGTATATTCCTCTGCCGTTACAAAAGTCTGTAAATCTTTGACTGCCCCTGCACGGAACTCTTCGAGATTTAATTCCCATTTTAAAATCGGAAATCCATCCTGTGTGTTCATATAATCTTTGATAAAATGATTTCCCGATGCAAGCAGTGCATTTAAGAAACTCTCTGTTTTCATCTTATCCGCTTCCAGATATTCCCCGGTACTTGCACTTCCGTTTAATAAACCAACTAACGGAAGGGAGGCATTTGCCGGATTTTTGAGCGCCGTCAGATTCGTATAGGTTCCATCTAACATTGCTCCAAAGAGTGCCCCGATACATTTTCCACTGATATTCAGGTTCACATCTCCAATGTTATAGCAACAGGAAATCTGTGAACCGCCTGAGGCACCGGTCATAACACCAATCAGACCGCCGGCATAAGAATTTGCCAGTACATCTCCGGTATTATAGTTGGATGTCACTGCGCCATTACTTCCACTCATACGTCCAACCAGTCCGCCTGCACAAAACTCTGCTTCAACACTGCCACGGTTGACACTCTGGCGAACACTGACAGAATTTGCCATATCTCCAATAATTCCTCCGGCATAGAACTGGATTCCTCCGGCACTTTCCAGACTGACATTTCCTTTATTTGAGCACTGGTTCACCCACATCTTATCTGCATAACCGACAATTCCTCCGACTGCTGAACGGTGACGTTTTGCATTTTTCACCTGAATCTGTACTTCACTGTGACAGTTTCGGATATAATTTCGCTGACTTTCATTTTTTCCGTGCATGTATGCCACAATTCCTCCGGCATAAGCAATTTTTTCGCTGCATTCAATGCTTCCCTTTACGGTAAGATTTTCAATGCTTTGCTTTTCGTCGCCATATACGATACCAAACAGACCAGCGTATGTGTCGCCGCTTTCGATTCTAAGCCCACGCACAACATGATCCTGTCCGTCAAAACTTCCGGTGTATGGAATCTTAGAACTGCTTCCGATTGGTGTCCAGTTGTGATTTCCGAGATTGATATCATCGCACAGTTTTGCATTTGCTTTCGCCCCTGTTATGCCGGAATTTACCAGTTGTGCAAACCAGGCAAGCTCCGCACCGTTTGAAATCTGATAGTATCCTTCTGCAAATTTCGGTTCTTTTGTGCTCTTTCCGTCCCATGCACCTTCCTGCGGAATATTATTTAAAATCTCATCGATTTGTTTCTTTGCCTCAGCAAGGGCAGAAGCGACTTCTTTGCTGGTTTTCGCTGACTGAATCTGTTTTTCTCTGTCTGCTTTTACTGTTTCGATTTTATTTTTCCAGGTTTCATCAACCGTAACATCCGAAGCATAATTTTTCAGTTCTTCGATTGCAGACGCTTTGATTTCTCCTAACTTTGCACTTTCGGTATACTCGATGGACAATTCATTCAAACGATCTTTCGCAGTTTTTAATAACGCTTCGACATCGGCAATGGTCAGGGCATTTTCGATTTCATCTTCAAATTGTTCTTCTGTCTGTTTTAGCTCGGCAATCTGTTCCTCACTCCATTTTTCACTGCCCTGTAAGAGTTCTTCCTGATACTGTGCAAGCTCTAAAATTGCATTATTTCTTGCCTCTAACAATTTGGAATCGACTTCCGAACCAGGTTTGATTTTTTGAAGCGCTTCTCTTGCCTCTTTCATGACGCTGTCCAAATCATCCTGAGTCACAACCGAATCAATTTTCTCTAAATAATTTTCCACTGTCTGTTCGATTAAAATATAAGTTGTTCCATATTTCTTCTTATTTTCCTCGCTTTGCCAGCCCTGTAATTCTTCAATTGCAGAATCAATTTTGCTCTTTAAATCCGTCGTCTGTTCCTCAAAAGCCAGTTTAGGATACCCGCCTCCCGCATCAAAAATACTTGCTTTGATAAAAGCAGAACCAAGTTTCGTTATCATTTTCTGGCTTTTCATTGTTTTTTCGATATAAAGACCCGTCTCGTCAATAATTTCTGTCGTTTTATCTTCTTTAAAAGAGTATAAATCCAGATTGTAGGAAGAATCAGCTCGAAGTGCATACACGCGTCCGATTTTTCCACTTTTAAAAATACCGATAATTGCGCCTCTGTATTCAAAGGTTTTATTCGTATAGACTGCAATGTTATAGGCATTTTTAATGACTGGCTGTGCCGGATTCTCTTCTTCTTTGGTATCGGTATAACCCAGTTTACCGACGATTCCTCCGACAATCGTTCCCGTATAGGAAACCAATCCTCCAAGTTCTCCCTGATTGTAAACATTTTGAATCAGACATTCTTTTACCGTTCCATCTGCATAGACACTGCTTTCATTGACACCACCGGCAATTCCTCCAATCGTATCCACTCCGCTGATTTTTGCTTTATTATAACAATTCTGCACCGCCGCACCTTGATAGACTCCTCCGGCAATTCCTCCAACCGAATAATACCCCTGCACTGCTTCTTTATTTTCGCAATAACGAATGACTGCATTTGGTCCGACTTCCATTCCGGCAATTCCACCGATGTTATGCTGCGCAAATCTTACCTTGGTAGAAATCGTTCCATTATTGACACAACGTCTGACTGTCCCGGAACAGATTCCGACAATTCCACCTGCATTACGACGAAGGGCTTCTCCTGCCATCGTGGTTTCCGTATAGTTGGTACAGCCGGATATGGTTCCGCTTTTTAAATAACCGGCAATTCCTCCGCTTCCGATATAGAGTTTTTCATACTTTCCCTCGGTCTTATAAGCCGCATAATTATTATGAACTTCTCCGGATACTTTTACATTGGAAATGGTTCCGCCATCAACAACACCAAATAATCCGGCATAACGCACGTCTGGATTTTCTTCTGAAATCTCGGCATCTAAAAAGTATACCGTATATCCATTTCCATTAAATGTTCCTTTATAGGCATGTTCGGCAGTATCGCCAATCATCAGCCATTTATTTTGAGACGTTCCATCACCCAGATAAATTTTATCCGTCAGTTCTCCGTTTATCGAACTTGCGCCGTCATTTACTTTCTTTGCAAACCACGCAAGCTCTGCTCCGTTTGAAATCTGATACGTTCCATTTTCATCGGTTTTTGGAACTTCGGTTGTCTCTCCATCCCAGGCATTCATAATTTTTGCTGCCTGTACTTCTCTTTGTCCCACGACAGGAACCAGAGTCATACTAACTGCCAGGGCAAGTACCCATGCCAGCAGTTTCTTTCCATAACTTTTCTTTTTCATTTTGATTCCACCTTACAGGAAATAAATAAACTTCAACTGGAATCGTTCCAGCCATCCTGCTTCTTTGTAAACTTTTTCCCAGACCTTATTCTTAAATTCCATAACAAAATCTCTCTGTTCTTTTGCTATGCTGTGGCTGCTGTAAACGGCTTCCTGTCTGATATCTACCACCTTGGTATATTCTGTTTTCATTTCTTCATCAAACAAGCTTTCTATCTGACTTCCATAACGATACAAAGAAGCATTTCGCACTTTCAAACCAAAGACTGCTAAAATATTCATGGTATATTCAAACAATGCATTGACTGCCTGATTATAATCTTCACTGTCAAATAATTTTTTTATCTTCTGACAGCGAATCCGCTCACGGATGATTTTTACAATAATTAAAATCAAAAACAAGGTAATCAGTACAATCAAGATACCAAGAAGCATTTCCAGTATCAAAATCCAGTCAATCTCATCTTCCTCTTCTTCCGGTTGTTCTTCGTCTTCAAGATTATCCTGTTCATCCTGCTGTTCCTGCTCGTCATCTGCTCCGATACCCGAAGTAATTCCCGAGATATCCTGATAATCTTCTGCGGTCTCCATAATTCCAAGATAGGAAGGAGTCGATTCAAATGGAAGCCAGCCAACTCCATCCTGATAATATTCCACCCATGCATGTGCATGCGTTCCATCTACGGTATAAGACTCTCCGGCTTTCATACTTTTGACATCGTCCGGTGTAATCACATACCCCTCGACATATCTTGCCGGAATTTTATAATACCGGAACATCAATGCTGCCGCTGTCGCATAATGCACAGAATAACCTTTTTTGGTATTTTCAAGAAAATTCGTTAAAAAATCCAAATCTCCGGTTTCTTTTTTGATTTCTTCACTGTAAGTACAGCGGGAACTCAACACATATAAAATATTCTGTTTCGCCTTTGTATAATCAAAATGAGTACTGCCATTTGCAAGGGTATACTCTCCAAGTATCTCTTTTAATTCTGTCTCAACAGACTCTGGAAGTTCCAAATTGGTCTCATAGACATATTGATTATAAAATGCTTCTTTTTCACTGTACGCTTTTCCCTCTTCATCCAGATTTTCTGTATCTGCAAGTTTTGCGGTAAGAGACGGATATTTTTTAATCTGATTTTCCAGTGCCGTATAAGTATATTTTCGCTGTCCCTTTAAGCCTTTTGCAATAACACCTTCATCTCCGATTCGATTTTTATCAGGCGTTGTTCCGGTAAGTTCATAAGGTGTGTACAGATAACGGCTGTCCTCTTTTAAGTTTTTTATGGTGACAGTATTTTCCGGTTCTTCTTTTGTCGTCTCATCTAAGGCTAAAGATGCAAGCGGTAAGGTTTCCTGCCCGAAAAATCCATCCTGATGCAGCCAGTAAAATAAATCCGAAGCATGATAAAGCACTTTTTTATCGGTTGTTTCCCAACCATGTTTATTGTAAACACTGCCGGTGTATCCTCTTAAATAATAAGACTGCGGGTCGCTCATTGTCACTTCAAGCACCGCATCATCTTTTAATTTCAAAGAAGAAAGTCCTTCAAAATCTCCTTTTGGCATCGCATCATAACTTCCACCATACCGCCAGTCTTCTATTTTTTCTTTTATCGAAGCTTCTAACTTGCTGACTGTTTCATTTTTGGAGTATTCTTTTTCGGGCACAAGTAGCATGAAAATAAGTGTTGCAAACAAAATCATACCTGCTGTAAAACAGGCACTTTCTATTTTTAAGGCACTTTCTTTGCTTCCCGTTTCCTCTTTTCGATGCATCCGAAACCATATCAATAACAATGCACCTGAAAATACAACATTGAAAACAAACGATGGACCAAATCCGAGCACAATCTGTAAGGTTATCCACATAAGTCCAATCAGACCGGTTATCCACCGGTTTTCCATCTTGATAAATACGGTACTTATCTTTTCGATAACCACAACCAATACCGCCATCGTAACCGAAAGTTTCCACTTGTCTGACAGATCTCCATCTGATACCGGATACTGCGGATAAATATAAGGAAGGTGCTGTTTGATTTCATCTAAAATCTGGTTTAAAAACAGATTCCATCCATCCAGTATCGTTTTATGAAAGAGGAGAAGCACCAGTATCAGCACCAAAACTTCTGCAAGCAGTGCATATTTTTTCAGTTTTCCTTTCCACTCAGCTTCAAAAGAAAGATACACCGCAAACACAATTCCTGCAATGGCAGGCAGTGCATTTACCTTTATTCCAAACATGTTGCAGACGGCGATGCCTGTCAACATTGCAAATATCCACACCAGCAGTCCGTCTATGAAATTTTCTATTCTTTTTTGTTTTTGATTTTTTTCTGTCTGTACAGCAACAAGCATAATTCCTGTACTGTTTTTTTGATTTTTTTTCATGAATCGAACCACCTATAATTTTTTCTCTTGCTTGCGGAATTTTCCACCTATATTTCAAGATATGAGAGTTCCGCTTCGGCATTTTCTGTCGATACGGAAATCACATGCGCCCCTTCCTCTGTAAATTCACCTCTCGGCTCTTTCTCACAAATCACTTCCGTCACCAGACACCGTTCTGCCAAAGCCGAGGCATCTGCCGTCAGATATGGAGTGAATAGCACCAGATGTGCAAACTCACACTGTTCTCTCTGTTCCATGTAATGACCAAGAACCGAAGTTCCATCTTCTCCCGGAACCGCTGAAAGAAGTTCCGGAAGTATCATTGTAAATTCTTCCAGACTGTCAATTTCCGCACTGCTGTAAGTCTGCTCTTTATGGTTATACCAGCCAATACTATGTACAATCTGCTGTTCACACATTTCCTGTGAAACCGATACCAGACATTCTACCAGCTTTTCCATCTGCGATGGAAATTCTTCGCTTTTTTCCGGATATCCGGTCTCTAGTAAAAGTAAAATGGTATTCTGCACCGGGAGTCCATAATCTCTTACGATTAATCCATCTAATTTTTCTGAAAGTTTCCAATGTATCTGATGAATGTGGTCACCTGCACGATATTCTCTGACTGCAAATGTTTCACTTGGGTCAAATCCGGCTTTGCTCATGGAATATTCTTCGGCATCCAGCACTGCATTTTCCCCATAAACCACTTCCACCTGAAGTCCAAAAGTATTCGGAGTAATCAATGTCATTTTTTCAGAAGCTGCTGGAATTTTTGTTTTTCTAAGTCCAAAATAATCCAGTACCAAAAATCCTTCTAAGCTCAGACAAAGTTTTCCGCAGTGCCTGCTTTTTAATTGTAACTGCTGAAGTGTTTCTGTTTTTGCGGGAGCAGAAGCTAAAATCTCATACTCTTCTGCCTCTCCTGTCAGCAGGTTTTCGCATTTTATCTTTGCAATTATTCTGTCAAAGGGGAACAAACCTGTATTCTTAATCTTTAACATGGCTGTCATGTCTTTTTGTTTTTCACCCAAATTGTCTATGCCTAAAGTTCCGAAAAGTTTTTTTGCACAAATCTCTGCCCCTATCATCTCAACAACCGGAAGCACCAGTGAAATTGCCAACAGCCACAGCCCTGCATAACTATCTGTAAATACATAAAACAACACGCATAAAATCAGTTCGAGTCCCCATAGAATCCTTGATTTTGCCATAGTCTCTCCTATCGACCGTTATCCGGCGATTTTGTCTGTTTTAAAACTTCTATTAAAACATCCGAAGCCGAAAGTGCTGCAATTTTTGCCTTTGGATTTAAAATGATACGATGCGCACAGACGTCCAAAAAGACTTTCTGCACATCTTCCGGGGTAACATAATCTCTTCCCTGTACATAAGCTCTTGCCTTGGCAAGTCTGGTCACCGCAAGTGCACCTCGAGGACTGACTCCTAAGCGAATCATCTCCTGTTCTCTGGTATTCATTGCCAGAGAGGTAACATATTCTAAAATTTTATCTTCAATGTAAATCTGTGTGACTTCATCCTGCATTTTTAAAATTTCATCGGTTGATGTCACTTGCTCTGCCTTATCGAGCGGATTCTCTGTCTGACGGTCACGCAGGATATTGACCTGACTTTGAAAATCCGGATATCCCATTTCCATACGAATCATAAAACGGTCTAATTGTGCCTGTGGCAGCAGCTGAGTTCCTGCAGAACCAACCGGATTCTGGGTTGCAAGTACCACAAACGGTTTTGGCAATTCATGTGTCTCTCCATCTACTGTCACCTGTCCCTCCTCCATAACTTCCAGAAGCGCAGACTGCGTCTTACTGGAAGTACGGTTAATTTCATCCGCAAGCAAAAGATTTGTCATAACCACACCTGGCTTATATTCAAATGTTCCACTTTCTTTATTATACATTGAAAATCCAATGATGTCAGACGGCACAACATCCGGTGTAAACTGGATTCGATGATAATCCAGACCTAATACTTTAGAGCATGCAAGTGCCAGCGTGGTCTTTCCCACCCCAGGTACGTCATCCAACAAAATATGACCCCTTGATAAAATTGCCATCAATGTCTTTTCCAGCACCGCTTCTTTTCCCACGATGATTTTATTTAATTCTTTCAGAATTTCTTCTGTTTTTGTATTCATCTATTCCTGCCTCTCTTTTCCTGATTCTTTATTTTTCTGTTTCTTTTACCATTCTTTGCCATAATTACCCTGAACATTTCCGTATACACCTTCATTTCCATACTGACCGATATCCTTTCCGCCTGCCAGGGTGTAACGGACACGGATTTCGTCTCCATCAGAAAGATTTCTGCTTGCCATTCCGGTTCCGACGTAATAATTATTGACGCAAACCATCCAGCCTGACCATTGTGCAAAATCTTTTTCCCATAAGGCATCGGTCTGATAGCTTCCGGTCCAGCCCATTCCATCCTCAATAATCATCTGTTTCAACTCATCCGGTACATGAAGACCATTTGTCATTCCCGGCTTTTTGATTCCGGCAAGATAATAACTGTTGTCCACACTGCCTGTAATCATAGAAGTGAAATTATATTCAGCAAGCTGTTGTTCGACTAGCTGTGCCAGCGTGGTGTTTCCATCTATTGTTACTTCATGACGTGGAATCAACATTCCAAGACCGACCGTTCCGGCTTCTAACTGGAAGGTAACGGTAATCTGAGACGGATTATAAAGTACCGTATAGGTCTTCGTCGTCTCATACTGCTGATTATCTTTTACAGAAATGACAACTTCATTTTCGCCCTGCTGTAGATGCAGGAGATATTCATAAGCAGTTCCGGAACGGCCACGATATTCTACTTCTTCTCCATTGACGTAAATGTGCATGTTGTCTGCACTTAATGTACCACCGCCACCACTGACTTCTTTTGCTGAAACATTCAAATCCACATATTCGGTATTATATTCCGATTTTAAATTATGTTCCACAACCGGCGCCATATTGGATGGTGTCTCACCGGTTCGGTTAAATTCGATATTCCAGGTATAACTGCCCGAATTTCCATTGGAATCAATAAATCCAACTGCAATTGGCATCTCCCTGTCTGCATACAGAGAAATTGTATACCAGCCATTTGAATTGGCAGACGGCGAGTATGTTCCACCTCTGCTGTCCCCGCAAACCACACTTGTAATTTCTTCTTTTCCGGTAATCTGACTGTGATTGAAACGGAAACGAAAACTATTTGTATTATTTTCATATCGAAACGTCTGAGAACCTCCGCTCATCTGTGGGGTAATCGTACTCGAATTTTTTTCACCCTCAAGCGTCAAAGTAAAATCGTCCGCCTGTTTTTGAGAATCATAGTAAATTGTATAATTCTCTGATACCGTTGCTGTTCCGGTTCCCGCAATTAATGTAAATACATTCTTTCCTTCACTTAAAGTTTCTGTATAAGCGGTATCTCCATCGGTCGATTTTAGGGCTTTTTCACTATTTCTTCGGATGACTAATTTTACCCGCTCTGTTCCTTTTAAGGCATAAGCGGTAAAATCAAGCTGTTGTTCCTGCACTGTCTGTCCATCTAATGCTTTTAACTCATCTGCAATAATCAAAATCTGATTGGATGGATTGTAATAAATCGTATAGGTTGGAGAAGAGACTCGGATATTGCTCCATTTATCACGAAATGTCACATAAACTGTAACTTTATTTTCACCTTCGGAAAGAGTAATGCTTCCGTTATAATTCTGCTGATTCCCATTTATGTCAACTACAGTACTAATCACAGAAAGTTTGGAATGATACGTAATTGAAAATGGATATTCTGCTTCCGTTACAACTTCGTTTTTCAAACTTGTCGTAAAATACGCTTCGGAATTTTCCGGTGCTACCACAATCTGTTTTCCATCTTTCTGGCTGTCCCCGTCGCCGTCTCCTTTTCCGTTGCCATTGCCACCGGTTCCCTGACCACTATTTCCGGAATTTCCATTTCCTCCATTTTGACTGTCACCGCCGGATGGTCCTGTACCGGAATTATTTTTTGTTTTATCTTTTTTTACAATTGGAAGCAAGCTGTCAAGTTGCTCCGAATTGCTGTCAAGAGGAGTCTGTGAAACCTGCTGCTGCTCCTCAGAAGTTTGCTGTTCCTGTGTTTCTGTGGAATTATCCGAATTCTCTTCTTGATTTTCTTCCTGCTGTTGTTCTTCTTGCTGCTCCTCGTCCTGATTTTCTTCGTCTTGTTCTTCTTGTTGCTCCTCGTCCTGTTCTTCTTGATTCTCTTGATTTCCCGTATTGATATTGGCATTCTCCACACTGTCCAGAAGTGACTCATCCATGGCCAGACTGGAGGAGGTCACATACATACGGGATGGGTCTGCATTTTCTTTTTCCATAGGATTTTCCGGTGCTGCCTGATTCTGTGTCACAGATACGACAAAAAGCAGCAGAACCAAAATCACTGCTGCTACGGTCATAAATGGTTTTTTTATTTTTTTCCAGAAATTCCGTAAATTCATATCTTCTACCTGCTCTTTTTATATAGAGAAGAACAGACCCCTGTCGCCAGGGTCTGCTCTTCCTTTGTTTTATTACTGTTTATTACTGTACTGTTTTTTTGTAACACATTGATTTTCTATCAAATGTTAGCCTGTCCGTACACTAATTATCTGCTTCTTGTGCGTACACCGGATGCGTTTACATAGTAGTTTCCAATCCATGTATTGGTTTTCATAGCACCATCATTGGCTCCGCCAAAGTAGTACCAGTTTCCGCCAATCTTCTGCCAGCCGGTTTTCATAACGCCATCATTTGCTCCACCGAAGTAATATTTCTTTCCGTAGATGGTCTGCCAGCCGGTCTTCATTGCTCCATCATTGGAATGACCCAGCCAGTAATATTTTCCATAAACTTTCTGCCATCCGGTTCTCATTGCTCCGTCGCTTCCAAGCCAGTAATACTTGTTGTAAACTTTCTGCCAGTATGTTTTCATAACGCCGTCCGTTCCAAACCAGTAGTATTTTCCGTCTACTGACTGCCAGTAAGTCTTCATTGCGCCATCGTTTCCAAGATAATATTTCTTGCCATCGATCGTCTGCCAGCCTGTCTTCATTGCTCCGTCGCTTGCATTTCCAAGATAGTATTTCTTGCCATCAACGGTCTGCCAGCCTGTCTTCATTGCTCCATCATTGGCATTTCCAAGATAGTATTTCTTGCCGTAAACAGTCTGCCAACCGGTTCTCATTGCTCCGTCGCTTCCAAGCCAGTAATACTTGTTATAAACTTTCTGCCAGTATGTCTTCATGATTCCGTCAGTTCCAAACCAGTAGTAGTTTCCATCTACTTTATACCAGTAAGTTGCCTGTGTACCATCTTCTTTGTAGTAATATTTCTTACCGTCGATGGTCTGCCAGCCTGTTTTAACAACCAGTCCATCTATTGCTGACTGAAGTTTTTCAGTCATTTCGGCAACCTGTTCTTTGGATTCTGGATTTTCTGCTACCGCTTCTGCTTCTGCAATCACATCCTGTAATGCATTGTAAGATTCATCTGTGTATTTGGAAGCATCTGTTGCTTTTGCTGTTTCAATTAAATCCTGAAGTTTGTCTGTATCAATTGCGGAATTTCCAACTGCAATCATGTACGCAGAGTCATTCTTGAAGTAAATGGTGCCATCTTTGTCTACCGCTACGCTGGAGATGCAGTATTGTTTGTGTTCCGGTGTATACAGAATCTGGCTTCCTTCATCTGGTTCTGTCATGCCAGGAGCATCTTTTACAACCCAGAGGTTTCCGCTTGGTCCGTTTGTTGCAAAGTATACATAGTTATATCCTTTGTAACCTGTTGATACAACACCTGAAGTCTGAGGATAAGCATCTGTGTATACTACATATTCAAGATTCATTGCACCTGTTTCTGCATTAATATCTACAACTGAAATTCCATAAGTTCCACTGAAATTTGAACCGTAAGAAGAACCTACATAACAGCGACCATTTGCGATTGCCGGAGTACTTGTGCTCATTTTTCCGATTTCGATTGGCTCAATCAGATTTTCTGTATCAATTGTTCCGTCTTCTTTCAGGTTATAGGAATACAGATATCCACCTTTTGATGTAAAATAAATTCTTCCATCATAGTAAGAGATATCAGAACGGATATCGCCATGATGCGGACCGACTTTCTGAACTACTTCACCAGTCAGTTTATCAAAGCAGTATACATAAGAAGAATCACTTGTTGAATCAGATTCTCCATCATCGCTTCCTACGATTGCGTATTTATCAGTTACATAAGCACCTGCCCAGTAGAATCCACCCTGTACGGCATAAGTCCAGGTTGCATATTTTGTTTCTGTCGTATTATCTGGGTCTTCATCTGTTGCAGAAACACATACGAAGTTTGCATCTTTTGTTTCACTGTTCCAGAATCCTGTATAAATATATCCATCAGAATACTGAATCGTACAGTTTGGCTGTCCTCCAAGTGTATCTTTAAATACCCATAAGGATTCCAGAGTTTCTGCATTAAATGCCTGTACTGCTCCACCTGCAAGTCCGACAAAAATCATTCCGCCACCGTAGCATGGAGGGTTGATTCCAAAACTACTATTTCCTGCCATCGGTGCACTTGCAATGATATCACCAGTTTCTTTATTAATTTTAAGAAGCTGTTTTCCTGCATAGCAGTAAAGATTGTTGTCTACGATAATCGGAGAGCTGACTGCCCAGTTGCTGAACCCTTCTCCGACTTTCTTTTCCCATTTCTGGAATGCTGTTTCCGGCGTAGCTGCTGTCTTTGCACTTGTTACAGCCTGATTACTTCCATCTTTTCTAAATCCAGCCCAGTCACAGTCTAAATCTTTTAAGTTGCTGCTCTGCGCTTTTTCCAGAGAAGCTTTGATAACAGTGTCTTTCTCTACTGTAATCTCTTCATGTTTTGTTACATAACCGGTCTTAGATACCGTATAGGTATAAGTTCCCGGAAGAACTTTATAAATGCCGTCTTCTCCGCCTGCTTTGATTTTATCTTTGTCAATAACTGTGATAATTGCATCTTTCGGTTCTGTTTCAAAAGTAATCGTAACAGGTTCTTCTCTTAAGATAGAAACTGTATATTTACCTGCAACAGTATTTTCATTTCCTACCTCAATTTCTGTAACTACTTTTGCATCGTCTCCGGTTAAGGCAAGTGTGTATTCACCGTTTTCTGCTATCTTTCCGTTTACTTTAATTTCAGAATTGGCAGCGGTTCTTGCAGTTGCTTTAAATACTACGCTTTCTAATGTCTTAGGAACAACAATCGTATATTCTTTTTTTCTTGCATTGAAAACCGGATCTAATGTCACTTTTGTTCCATCTGCTTTTGTGACATTTAAACCGGAAAGGGTCGTCTCACGAATAATATGAACTTTATAAGTTTCTGTTTTACCGGTTTTTGAAGTTACATCAATTGACATTTCTCTTGCTTCAATGTCAGACTGAAGCACACGATTTACACCGCTAAACTGTGTAAATTCATTTGCCGGCATAGCTTTTGTTAAATCTTTTGTATAGTTATAGTTTTTATAGTTTGCAGTAATTGTATTAACTTCTGCATCATCACTTAAAACCGGTTTTAAATAAAATGTATTTACCATTTCCGGTACTACAACGGTACATTCTTTTGTCTTTGCATCTAATTCAGACTGCATCGCATAAACATTTTCACCGTTTTTATCGGATGCAAATACAAACTCTTTTATCATTGGCTGTGCAGCATTTACTGTTACTTCACAACTTGCTTTGAATGTTCCTGCTGTTACAGTAATTGTAGCACTTCCTGCTCCAACTGCTTTTACAGTTGCGCTCTTGCCTTCACCTGTTACGGTTGCTACATTTTTATCATCAGATTCCCATTTAACATCTAAATCTTCTGTTGCATTTGCAGGTTCAAATGTTACATTTAATTTGCTTTCTGCATCTTCTTTTAAACTCAGGCTTTCTTTGTCCAGAGCAATTTTTGTCACTGCAATCTGTTCTACTGTTACTTTGCACTCTGCACTGACTACTGTACCTTTATTATTGGTAAAGGAAGCCTTGATTACAGTAGTACCTGGAGTTTTTGCTGTAATTTCGCCATTCTGTGCGTTTACATCAGCAACTCCTTTATCAGAAGATTCCCATGTTAAAGCCGGTGCCGTTTCACCTTTTTCCAGTTCTGGTGTATAAGCCGGTGTCAGAGTTTTTACCGCACCCGGAGCCATGGAAATTTCAGTTCCCTCCGCAAAGGAAAGAGCTGTTACGGTTGTACCGTTTGAAGTAACTTTTACATCGCAAGATGCTTCAACGGTGTCTCCTAAGGTATTAACCATAGAAGCTTTAACGGTAGTTGTTCCTGCTGATTTTGGAGTTACGACTGCACCTGTTTCAGATGCTGTAACCGTTGCAACATCCTGATTACTGGAAGTCCAGTTTAATGCCTTTGATACGGTTGTCTGAGCCGGTGCTGTAAAACTTGTCAGTAAATCGATATCCGAACCAACTTCTGTTTCGATTTCTGTTAATGCAGCATCTGGCTGTTCCTCTGTTGAAAAACGAAGTCCTGTTACAGCATCCGTATCATAGTTAAGCTGGGTATTCCAGGAATCATCTGTGGTCAGACGACAGTCATTTGTCGGATTGTCTGACCAGTAATAAATCAGACGGCATCCATCCTGAAGCTGGGCAGCTCCATCATAACTACTCCATCCATTGGAATTAAAAGAGCCATCTGCGTACTGAACGATAACAGACCAGTATCCTTTACTCCAGTCACTCTGTAAGTCAACTCCGTCCTTATTTTTCATATCATCTGGGAAGCAGCTGCCTTCATCTGAAAAATGATAGTCAATCTTTGCTTCTTTTAATGCAGCCTTAATCTGGTCTTTACAGTTTTCAGCCACATAATAACTTTCCAGACTGTTTACATCAATATTAAGCGGCTGGTCTTTTAACCAGTACACATATCCGGTATGTTCATCCAGATTTTTACTGTGATTTCCGGTATCGCCGATTACAGTTAAGGTAATGCCTGTGTTTGTATCTGCTTTTGCAACAACCGGATACCAGCCCGTTGCAACAGTTGATACAATCATTAACATCGCCATAAGCATTGCCAGAAATCGATTGTTCTTTCTCTGTTTCATTTTGTTTCCTCCTTCTTTTTATGCGCTTTGAGAGTGCATTATTTCTTTTGTGTTATATAAAAAAAGACCTTCCCATCAAGAAAGGTCTTCATTTATCCTTGTGTCTACTGTGTTATAATGAAATAATTCATAACTATCCGCAGTATTTTTCACTCTATGTATTCTACTGCAAATTCAAACTTTTTACAGTATGCTTCTACTTTGCTGTCTTTTCTGCACCGTATCACCGTACTTTTGTTTACAATCCAGTCTCCGATAAATTCCGGTTCATGAGCAATCTCAACTACTTTCAGACGATGACATCCATGAAATGCCCATTTTTCTATCCGCTTCACACTTTCTGGAATTTTCACGGATTCCAGATTGTTACATTTTAAAAATGCACTGTCTCCAATCTCACGCAGTCCATCCGGAAGTTCCAGTTCTTTTAATGCTGTTTGATAAAATGCCTGAGAACCAATCTTCCGAAGTGCCAATGGAAATTCTACCTTTTCAAGATTTAAACATTTATAAAAGGCACGACTTTTAATTTCCTGGACAGACTTTGGAATCTTAATTTCCTTCAGACTTTCACATCCATAAAATACCTCTTCCGCAAGATACACACACGTTACACTTTCAGGAAAAATCGCTGTTTCCAGTTTTTTACACCGAAAAAAAGCACCTTTTCCAATGTACTGCAGTTTTTTGGAAAATTCTGCTTTCCGAACTCTGATGCAACACGAAAATGCTTCCTGCTTAATTCTTTCTATGTTATCAAAACACAGCTCATTTAAAGCTGTACAATTTGCAAAGCTCTGTTTTCCGACTTCTGTTACCGATGAAGGAATCTGTACTCTTTTAATTTTTACGTTATTCATCAGTGCTTCATCTTCTATCTTTCTGCAATCCGAAGCCAGTACCAGTTCTTTTTCCCGTACTTTCTTTCCCTGTGCTCTGGTAAAAACATTTTTTTCTTTTGCTTTCCACGTTAATATTTGTCCCATTGTCTTATCCATTCTTTTCCTTTTCATCAAGCTAAATTGGTAAAGAAAAAGAAATCTCCCAAATCACGGGAAATTTCTTTCTTTACTTTTCGCATGCCAGAGTTGCTGTCACATATTTAAAATGTTTATTCACATACACAAAAATAAATTTACTTTCTTTTCCCGAAAATAAATTTAAATTCACAAAACGGCAGTTTTCTGGCTTCACAACATCTGTGTTACAGTAGGGGAAACTGCGCCGGTTTCTCACCGAGCTTACCTTTTAACCTATCTTAAATCATTTTTTCTGTTTTCATTATTTCGTCAAGGACCGCTTTAAAACTTATTTATTTTCTGTAATTATACTTTATTTTTCCATTTTTGTAAAGCAAGTTTGAAACTTTCTTTTAGCAATATCAGACTTTTTATATGCAACAAATCCTGTCGTCGTGATTATCATCTCGGTCACCGGAAAGTTAAATCATCGGAGCAATTCCATCAATAAACTTTTTCACATAGAAAAGAGCCGCACCGATTGCCGGAGTGTACTGTCCATTTGTCCCAACTATTAGATTTTCTTTTGGAAACTCAAACGGAAGCGATGAATTGATCTGTTTTAACAGATAATTCAAATCATTCTCCATAAAATAGGGTGCCAGATACCCACTGATAATAATCGGTCCGTCAACGACCAGATTCAGATTTCTCATGGCAAATGCCAGATGTTTTAAATACTCTTTCCAGATTTGCTTTATATTCTCCTCTTTATTTTCTCTTAGTTTTTCAAAAAATTCCTTTATTGACATTCCTGCAATTTCAGACAGTGAATTTGCGGAACAATAGGTTTCCAGGCAGCCACGGTTTCCACAATAACACAGCGGTCCATCTGAATTAATGCAAATGTGTTCAATCACTCCGCTATGCATGAAACTTCCTTCATGCACCTTTCGATTTGTAATAATCGCTCCACCAAGGTTGCGATTTAATAAAAACACCACTGCACTGTCGAGTTCCGAATGATTCCATAATTCCAGATAAGCAGCCGCTTTTGAATCATGTACCAGACGGCATGGATAAGGCAGCTTAGAAGAAAAATCAGACAGACGCATCTTCACATTATTCATAATCGTACCATACATGACTCTGGAACCATCCGGAGAAATAATTCCCTGAGTTGCAATCGAGACACCAAGAATTCTTTCTTTCTGATATTTGTATTCTTCTATAAATTCATCTATTTTATTTGCTACCTTTTCATAATATTCTTCTGTATCGCTATAATCCAAATCAATGGTGTCTTTTGCAATCACCTTTCCATATAAATCAATTGCAACAATATAAAACATTTTTTTTAAAATTCCAATTCCTATTGAAATCCGGACATCTGATACAATCTGAATCACCTGGGCCTTTCTTCCACCCGTTGATTCGAAATAGCCATCTCTTTGAATCAGACCTTCTTCTTCAAGCACATTTAAATTTTGACTGACAGTAGACAGACCCATCTTTAAATCCTGCACAATCTGAAGTTTTGAAGTCTGTTTCGTACGATAAATATATTGATATACCTTTTCTTTATTAATCTGTTTTAATGTAATCGTAGTAACGCCTCGTTCGCTCATTTTGTCCTCCTTGCTTTTCCATACTTTTCAGTCATAGTTCCATTTTAATACAGTATACTATGAAACGCAAACAAGAATATTTTATGTGCATTTTAACCAAAATGAGTTTTAAAAAATTGTTTTTTATGTCAATAGACATATTTTTCCTCTTATTATATACTTAACTTACAGTTAAGTAATAAGCGTAAGTAAAAAGAAAAGTATTAAAAAAAAAAAAAAGAAGGAGGACGGCAGGTCGCTGGTTTTAAGAGCCATGTTATTGACACCAATGGTGCCGGAGATTCCTTCTGGGGTGGATTCTTATATCAAATCAATCAGGTCGGAAAACGACCGGAAGAACTTTCCTTGAACGAGTTGGACAACTTTGCACGATTCGGCAATGCTGTAGCAAGTTTATGCGTTGAGAAGAAAGGGGCAATCCCCGCAATGCCTGATTTAAGCGAAGTCGAAAAACGAGTCAAGCGGATATTCGACAAATAAACAAAACTATTCAATATAAGAAAGAAGGAATAAAACATGGATTTAACAACTTACTCTACCGGAATCCAGCACATTGGAATTCCTACAAACGACATTGAAACAACAATTGCTTTTTATCACAAACTTGGATTTGAAACTGCATTTGAAACTGTAAACGAAGAAGCCAATGAACGTGTTGCTTTCTTAAAATTAGGAACTCTTGTCATAGAAACTTATGAAAATAAATCAGCTAAATTAGAATCCGGTGCGATTGACCACGTAGCTATCGATGTCAAAAATATCGAAGAAATTTATGACTATATTAACGAAAACGGACTGAATACAACTTCCGATACGATTCATTTTCTTCCATTCTGGGAAAATGGAGTACGCTTCTTCACAATCGAAGGACCAAATAAAGAAAAAGTAGAATTCAGCCAGTTTTTGTAAAACTCCTACTGGTAAAAAAATAATTTAAGAATGAGGGTGTCCCAAAACTATGATTTATAAAGTCAGACATAGAGAGGGGCATCCTTCTTCTCTTTCTTTAAAATAACGATTTCCATTAAAAATGGCACTGGTTTCTTATCCTTCCAGTGCCATTTTTGCGATATTATGGGCAATTGCCAACAGTCCCCATTCAATTTTAACTTTGTCTGCTCCACGTAAATGAAATCGTCGGAATGACCAACAACCTTTGATCCTGCCGAAGACCTGTTCCACTTCCACAACTCTTTGTGAACGAAGCTTATGTCCTCTTTTGGAGCAAAGGTTTGCATTTGCTTTCCTTTTTAGTTCATTTAGCCGGTGGGATACCATGATTGTACGATTTTTATCTGTGTTCTTGCATTCCGTTGCATATGGACAACCAGTACAATCCTCGCATCGGTAATAATCCCTTCTGGTTTCATACCCGGCTTCCGTCACATATTTCCGGTTTCCAATATGTAACAACTGCTTTCCGTTGCGGCAGACAAAGCGATCTGTTTCCGCTATATAGGGTAAGTTATCTGTCAGATACGGATTCTCTCTGTTTTTCTTTTTCTTTTCCCAATGAAACTTGTTATATTTCACATAGCTGCCCAGATTCTTTTCTTCCAGATATTCATAATTCTCTTCGCTGCCATAGCCTGCATCTGCAACGATGTTTTCCGGTAATCGCCCTAATCTTTTTTCTAAATGTTTTAAGTGGGGGATCATGGTTTTGGTGTCCGTTGGATTTGGATGGATGGTAAAGCCTACAATATATCTGTTTTCAGTGCCGATTTGTACGTTATAGCCCGGTTTTAGCTGCCCGTTAAGCATGGCGTCCTCTTTCATACGCATGAAGGTGGCATCATGGTCTGTTTTGGAATAACTGTTGCGTCCTTCAAATATAGCAAAGGCCTCTTCATATTTTTGTTTTCTTGGAAGGATATCTTTTTTGAATTCCTTCGCTTTTTTCTTTAATTTTTTATCCATAGGATTTTTGGCAAGCTTTTTATCTATGCTTTTCACAACACCTTCCACCTGCCCTGTCGTAATGCGGCTGTTTACGCCCGTTTCTTCCAAATCATCCTCTAAATAAATCTCATTTTCCTCTGCCACAATACGGTCTATTTCACGAAGGTGGTTCTTTATCTTTTCATCCAGTTTGCGGTCATAGTTGCCTACCGCTTTATTCCATACAAAAGTATACTTATTGGCATTGGCTTCTATTTTCGTACCATCCAAAAAGTAATTCTGCAACTTTATGTATTTTTTTTCAATCAAAAGTTTGACGACTTCATAGAACACATCTTCTATAACATCCTTCATATCCAGGCGAAAGCGGTTTATCGTCCGAAAGTCTGGTTTGTTTCCGCCTGCGATCCACATAAAGTTGATGTTTTCCCGAAGAGATTTCGCTATCTGGCGAGAAGAGTATGTTTTCTGGGAGAATGAATAGATCATAACTTTCAGCATCATCTTAGGGTGATACGCCGGGCATCCGCCTTCTTTGTATCTGTCGTAGAGTGGTTTTAAATCCAAACATTCCACAACTGTATTTACGACCCGCACAAGATGATTTTCAGGAATGAAATCTTCAAAAGACAGTGGTAATTGTAATTGATCCATAGTATAATCTTTAAATGTAGGCATACCTTATTATATCACATAATAAGGTGGAAATGGAGAACGGCGTGGTAACCGTTCTCTATTTTTTTACACTTTTTTACGGAAAGCAAGAGGGCAACCCCTCAAGTCATTTCATGACTTTTGGGACACCCTCTTCTCCCGTTGACCGGAGATTCTGAAATACGCGGGCCGGAATGATTCCTTCCCGCAAAGACTGAATGACTTCCGCGGCTTCCAGAAGGCTCTGCCTGTTGGAGAGCATTTCCTGTTCCTCTACTCTGAGCGTACTGTAACGGGCCATTAATGCCTGCACGCCGGCCTCATCGCCCTGATCTATCCGGAGAGGATCAATCTGCTCCCAGATATCCGCGTCCAGTTCATCCACCAGTGCCTGTCTCTTTTCAATTTCTGCCAGGTATTCGTCCAGCAGCGCTTTCAGTCTCTCTTTCTCCGGCCAGTCTCCCAGTTCATCCAGTTTCTGTAGATACTGGTTTACCTGATTCCGGTCTGAAATCCGCACAGGCGTCTGGATCGCTTCTATCTTTTTCTGAAGCTCCCGGCGTTCCTTCTCACGCTCCTCTTCCTGCGCCGTCTCCAGCTCCTCCAGACGCGCCTCCAGCTCTTCCAGCCTGCCGATATTGGTCACCTGCTCTTTTTCTTCTTCACCCAGCGCTTCAAACGCTGTTCTGGCCGTTTTTACTGCATCGGCATCTTCCAGCGTCAGATCCGCCGCGTCCGGCAGGCTGTCTATCTGTCTGATCACCGCCCTCGCTTCTGCAGCCGTATCTGTCTGAACAGTCAGGGTTCAGTTTTCCTCTGTCCCGTTCTGCCGGTACACCGTAATCTGCAGCACCGTCCCATCTGCCACAGGTATCGTCCCTTCCACCGGAAAGCTTCCATCTGCCGTTCTTCCCGCTGTAGAAAATACAGTTTCACCGGCACGTACTTCGGCCGCATCGTAATTACCCACCGGTATATTGTCTATCCGTATCTCTTTCACGCCGGCGCCCACCTTCAGCACCGCATCGGCGGATGCTTCCGCTGTGTAAACCGTGCTTCCGGCGCTGATCCTGTAGGATGATGTATCTGACGGACTTTTAAAGTCCCAGATACTCAGCCCCTTCTGGCAATACCGGTACGCGGCGATAGCGTACAGGGCCTGGTCCGTAGCCATACTGTTGGAAGCCGCATCCTCCAGAGTATGGCGGAAGCCGCCGGTATCTGTGTTATAATATTGTGCAAGCCCGTCCAGCAGACTTTTTCCGGACTCCGGCGACGTTACGGAAGACGGGTCGATTCCCATGGCAGCAAACGCCACAATCGTCTGCGCCGTAGATTCACAGTTATAATCGCCGTCGCTTTCCAGATCCCCGTCTGCCGAAATCCCATTTCTCAGAAATGCCAGCCCTGCGTCCACGGCTGACCGGACTTCCGCATTTCCCGCATAATAAGGCGCGAGAGCATACACAGCCATAGCGGTCATATCCACATCCGCCTAGCTCCCATACAGAGTCCACCCGCCGCCCGGCACCTGGCTGTCCAGTATATACCGGATCAGATCATCCCTGTCATACGCCGCTCCCTCCGGCACCTCATATCCCCGGCTGTCCAGCGCCAGAAGCCCCCAGAAAGCGCCGTTCACTCCCTGGGTCCACGGATCTCCGATCAGACAGTTATAGACGCCGTCCGCTATCAGATCCTGTCCTCCCACAGACGTGGGATCTCCGCCGGCTGCCAGCACAGCCAGCGTCAGCCGGTGCCATTCCGTAGCCTTGCTGTAGCTCAGACCGTATTCCGGGTCTTCTTCATAACTCTCTCGCACATAGGCGTCCGCAGCAGCTAAAAAGCCGCTGTAATTGTCTGAAATTCCAAGTCTGCCGAGGCTGAATGCCGTCCAGTCCGTAGCGGTGCTGCTGACTCCTGAAAGGAAGTCATCATTCAAAACCGAGCTCTGACTGCCTTTCAGCCAGCTCACTGTGTTCTGGAGCATAGTATCCAGCGCACCGGCATCCGCTGAACGCAGGTTCCCTTCTTCGTCCGTATCCAGATCAGAAAGGCCGAATACCATAATCTCTTCGTTCCCGCCGTCCGCGC
>ULYX01052734.1_pt1 | contig 65049 bp, 59 predicted proteins | sample 1962591 | NCBI WGS metagenome assembly ULYX01 (sample SAMEA4835874, study PRJEB28245) | human gut metagenome | biome: gut microbiome; material: fecal sample | place: Denmark | collected 2008
GTTATCCACATCAAAGAAAAAATTATTTAACAATTACCTAATAACAAGATTTGTAATTTATAATTAATCAAACTCGTTCGTATTTGCTTTCATCCATGCGACAATATCATCGATCGCCTTATCAGGATCGCGATAATATCTTCTGTCGCATATTTCAAACGACACCGTTCCGTCATAACCTCTGTTTTTAATCGAATCATAATATTCTTTCATCGGGAAATCTCCGTCTCCCGGAACAGTATGACCTCTGTCGTTAAAGTGAATATGCTGAAGTTTATCTCCTAGATTATCAAAATAATCATCGATCGTTTCCTTCGCATATGTCATCTGATCCATATCAACCATTCCGACGATTGACGGAGACTCGATCTCTTCCAGCATCTTTGCGATATCTTTGCTTGTGATAAGCACGTTTGTCGTCGTTACTTTTAACTCTTCCAAAAGTAACCTGACGTCTTTCTTTTCGCAATACTGCGCCAGTGTCCACAACGATTCTCTGCAGTATTTCCAACCCTCTTCTCTTGGCTGATCGAAGTATCCGAATCCGGTACTGATCTGCACACACGGACAGTCAAGAAACTGTGCCGTGTCGATTGCTCGCTGATAATACCGAATGCTTGACTCTCTTGTAAGATCATCCTGCGTACAGAAATTAACCGGATACACACAGTTTTCAGGCGTCATCGCCATCACACTTAAATGATGTGCTTCAATCTCCTTTTTCAATTCGATCAATCTTAAAAGCGGATAATCGAACAGATTAAGCTGCGGTGCCGAACAATACAAATCGATGCTGTTAAACGGTGAGCGTTCCACTTTATCAAGAAATTTTTTGATCGGATATCTTAAATAATGATAATTCATAGGCGCGAATTTCATTGCCATATTCCTCCGTTTCAATACTTAAAATTTGAAAAGACTGCCGCCCGTTCCATACGGATACAAGGCTGCAGTCTCTTTTTGCTTTTCAGCTTTCTTTCTATATTGCCGCAGCACATTGTCTTCTGACTTCTTAGAATACAACCGCTCCTATAAGAAGTGCGACTACTACTGATACGACCGTACATACAAGCCCCGGTATCATATAGCTGTGGTTCAATACAAATTTACCGATCTTCGTTGTTCCCGCCGAGTCGAATGCAAGAGCTGCAACACACTGTCCCGAAGCCGGAATAAAATAGTTAGATGAACATGCGATCCAACCTGCCACGATTACGTTTGCCGGAAGTCCTAAAGCGATTCCGATCGGAATCATGATCATTGTTGTCGAAGACTGACTCGTTGTGATCGCACCTACGATAAATACCGCTACAATGAAAATCCACGGATACTTATTTGTCAGCGCCGACATATTGTCTGTAATAAATGACGACTGATCTCCGATAAATGTATTTACAAGCCAGCACAGACCAAACGCCAGAACAACCGCAAACATACCTGTTCTAAATACCGGCTGATCAAGAACTTTGTTGCTGTCCAGTTTTGTAAGAAGGATCATAGCCGCCGCAGCTACGAGCATAAAGATTTCGATTACTGTCGTAAGCGGAAGTTTGCTTCCGTCTGCCAGCGTCGGAACTAAACCGCTGACTGCGCCGAGAAGAACGATTCCCACCATGGCAATGAGGAAGATCGTAACGGAAATTTTTGCTTCTTTGCTGACTTTTTTCTCTTCTTTTACTTTCTTGGAGAAATCCTCGATCAATCCTGCCTCAACACGAGCCTGAAATTCAGGATCATCTGCAAGCTCTTTGCCTTTCTTAATTACTGCGATTGCCGCAATGACTGTTCCGATCAATGTAGCCGGAACACAAACAATAAGTAATGTGAAGATATTTACTTTCGTATAATTTGTTGCCTCTGCCATGAAAGCGAGGATTCCGACTGTTGCCGCTGAAATCGGACACGCTGTGATCGCCTGCTGTGAAGAAACGATCGATGCGGAAATCGGTCTTTCCGGACGAACGCCTGTCTCAATGGCAATTTCGTTGATAACCGGAAGAAGACTGTAAACGATATGACCTGTACCACACATAAATGTAAAGATATATGCTACAACCGGAGCCAGTACCGTAATCATTTTCGGGTTCTTTCTCAGGATTTTCTCCGCTATGCGGACGAGGTAATCCAAACCTCCGCAAGCCTGCATTGTTGCCGCCGCACAAATAACTGCTATCATGATCAAAATTACTGTGATCGGCGGATCAGAAGGAGTAACATGGAGAATAAATGTCATAATAAACATTCCGATTCCTCCTGCCATCGCAAGGAACGTACCTCCCACACGAACTCCGATAAAAATGATCGCCAAAACGATAATCAATTCTATCCAAAACATAAGCTAACCTCCTAAATCACTCTTTAGTTTACCCTCATTTTGAGTTTTCCTTTTAAAGAACTATGCGCATATTCTTTAACTCTACAAACCAATCCAGTGCATTGTATTCTTTTGTATCGTTCTGTATTGTTTTGTATCTGATACAATAGTATATTTGTTTTGTTGTTTTGTCAATTTATTTTTGCAACTTTGTGTATTTTATATGAATATTAATTACATTTTTGTGCATGATGCTGTATTTCTATTATTTTGTATTATTTATATGTATTACCTATATTTTCCAATTTTTTTCATACCATAAGCATTACTATTCGCCCAATTTAAAAGAAGCCCGCACACTGTGCAGACTCCTTTTATAAAATAAGTTATATCGCTTAATTGGTCATAAATAATTTGTTTTTATATCCGTTTTTAATACTCTACTTTCCACATATAGCGGCGTGTTGCAAGCGGGTGCTCACGTTTTGTCGCAAGAGCATGGTTGTAGATCGGGTATACATTGTTAAACAAAGCATGATTAAAGTAATCGACAACAGATGCGTCGATTGTTGACAGTCCCAGTTCTTTTGCGTCGAGAACTTCAATACGTTTTGCGTATTTCTTAAGGAATGTAAGAGCTCTTTCATCTAATTCTCTCGTTGTTCCTTCTGAAATCTGGATCATAAACGGGCGGTTTGCATCTGTGATCTCAAATGGACCGTGGAAATACTCTCCTGTATGAATGCTGCTTGAATCAAGCCACTGCATTTCCATAAAAATACAGATACTTTCCATATAAGCAGCTCCGTAAGAAGCGCCGCTTCCCATTGTGTAGATTACCGAATCATTCTTATATTCTTCTGCAAAAGCTTCCGCTCTTTCTGCTACATGTTTGCGGGCATTTTTAATAATGTTGCTGATCATGCCAAGTCCTTCATAAAACTTTTCATAGTTCTCATAGCCTTCTGTCTGCGCTAACAGTTCAACAGCTACGAGCAGCGCGCACTGTGTTTTTTCTCCTGCATAATCGATGTCTCCCGCAAGGTGATCCAAACTTGCATCAAATGTATAACGAATAATGTAATCTCCGAACTCAATGATCTCAGATTCTTCAAGCCATGTAAGGATAATAACTGCGGCGCCTTTTTCTTTTCCGAGTTTTGCCGCCTGAATCGTCTCAGGTGTATTTCCTTTATGACATGCCAGACATATGATTGAGTTTTCTCCGAAATCCTTCGGTGTACTATGAACAAACTCGTTACTGTTGATCCATGCTGAACGAAGTACCTGCGCCTCTCTTTCCATAAATGTCTTTGCCGGATAAAGCGCTCCCAGAGAACCTCCGCATCCTACGAAATAAATATTTTTTACTCCGCCTTTTTCTTTTTTGTTTTCGATAATTTCCGCAATGATTTTCTTAATATCTGTACTTACATATGACATTGTATTACATCTCCTTCTTGTTGTGTATTTCTTTGTTTCTAACCAGAGTGTAATACAATATAATACTTATTGTCAATATATAATTTATTTTCTATTTATTATATACATTTTTATGCAAATGTATTATAATGTGAACAGTAATACTTTATACGGGAGGTTGTTTATGGAATTAAATAATACGATTGCAACGCCACTATACAAACAATTAGAAGAAAAGCTTCAGCATGAGATCGAGACAGGCGAACGCCCTGCCGGAAGCCGCCTCCCCACAGAAAACGAACTAAGCGAAACTTACCATGTAAGCAGAGTTACTGTTCGGAAAGCGCTTGCCGGATTATCCGAATTAGGATATCTCGACCGCAAATCAGGAAAAGGAACTTTTGTCGCAGAAAAGAAGCTCCACCGCAGTATAACGGAAGTCATCAGCTTTACTGATATGTGCCGTATGATGAACGCCACTGCCGGAGCAAAAACGATCAAAATCGCATTAGAAGAGCCTTCCGAACGTGAAATAAAAGAAATGTCTTTAAAACCCGGAGAGAAAATACTTGTATTGGAAAGAATCAGATATATGGATGATGAGCCGGTAATTATCGAACTCAACAAATTTCCCGAATCATTTTCCTTCCTGTTCGGCGAAGACTTAAACGATACTTCTTTGTTTGAAGTTCTGAAAAAACATAATATTATTTTAGATCACTCACGAAAAACTTTAGATATCATCTTCGCTTCTCCTCAGGAAGCAAAGGCGCTTAATATTAATAAAGGTTATCCGCTTCTTCGGATCAAAAGCACGATCCACGATGTTGAGAACACGATTACAAACTTATGTCAGCAGTTATGTATCGGTGATAAATTTACTTTTATTGTCTGACTTTACATTTGGACATTTAATTATGCTCCCCATTAAACAGTTCTTATCATAAAAATCTGTTTGATGAGGAGCATTTTTTAACTTATGTCTGATTTCTATTTACACTTTACACTTGGACTTCCGCATTTGTACACTATGCTTACACTCTATGACTGTACTTACGTTCTGTCCCAACATTTCTTTTTATCTTCTTCCGTAATCGGACGGATCACCTTACATGGATTTCCTACAGCCACGCTGTCCGAAGGAATATCTTTCACGACTACGCTTCCTGCGCCGATCACTACGTTGCTTCCTATCGTTACTCCGGGCATCACCTGTACACCTGCGCCAAACCATACGTTATTTCCTACTTTAATTGGATATGCATATTCCAGACCCCGATTCCTCCTCTCGAAATCAATCGGATGTCCCGATGTATGGAATCCGCAATTCGGAGCAACGAACACATTATCCCCGAAAGAAACTCCGCCTGCATCAAGCACAACCAATCCGTGATTTGCATAAAAGTTTTCACCTGCCGATATACAATATCCGTAATCGCACCAAAAGTCAGGTTCAATGTGAATTTTTTCTCCCGTTTTTCCCAGGATCTTTTTTATTAACCGACTTCTTTTTTCCGTCTCTTTTATCGGCAGATGATTATATTCCTGACATAACGCCTTACACTCTATTCTTTCCCTTTCCAATTCAGAGTCATAATTTGCATCATATAGTTTTTGAGACTGCATTTTTTCTTTTTCCGTCATTACCTTCTTCTCCTTCCCATCGCTGTAAAAATTATAGCTGTTTTTATATTCGATGTCTATCGCCCCTGTGAAAAATAGGGTGAATATTTTTCTCTATATCTCCTCTATGTAAATATTGATCGCAAGATGTATAAACGTATGATATTCCCGCAGATCGACGCCGGTAATCTCTTCAATTTTATTGATTCGATATAAAAACGAATTACGATGGATATGCAGTTATTTAATGGCCTTTCATTTTCACAATGTAATCACTTTAGCATCAATCTCCTTTTGAAAAGTAACATCATGCTCCACGAGAAGCATTGCAGGAGAAAACTGCCTGATCAGCTGCTCGATCTGGATTCTTGAATACACATCGATATAGTTTAACGGTTCATCCCATACATATAAATGCGCCGGTTCACAAAGACTTTTGGCAATCAATACTTTCTTCTTCTGCCCTGCCGAAAAATCTTTCATATCCTTTTCAAACTGCACACGTTCAAAATCCATTTTCCTCAATATCGCTTTAAACAGACTTTCATCTATTTTATGAACCTTAGCAAACTCGGTCAATGTTCCTTTTAAATGTGACGTATCCTGCGGAACATAAGAAATGACAAGTCCTGATCCACTCGTAACAGTTCCGGTATGTTCGATCGGATATTTTAAAAGCAATTTCAATAAACTGCTTTTTCCGCTTCCGTTTTTTCCTTGAATAAGAATACGCTCACCCCGGCATATCTGAAATGTAACCGCATCACACACTTGATTTCCTTCATAAATAACCGCTACATCAGAAAAAGATACCAGTTTTTCACTATGATACATAAGCGGAGTTATTTTCAACATTTCTGCATATTCTGCATTATTAAGCAGTTTTGATTTTTCTTCGGCTGCTCTTTCTTTTCTTGCCTCGGCATTTTTAGATCTTTTCATCATCTTTGCCGCTTTATGCCCTACATACCCTTTATCCGCCGCGCCTCTCTTTGACGACTCCACCTTATCAGACCATACTTTTGCCTGCCTTGCAGATTCTTTCATCCGACGAATATCTTTCTTCAAACTTTCATTTCTGTTTATCTCAAAATTCTGCCTCTTCTTAAAGTTCTCCATCCAAGAAGAAAAATTTCCGCTTTGTATTTCTATATTTGATCTGTTTAATGACAAAATGTGATCCACACACTCGTCCAGAAGATAACGGTCATGTGAAACAAGGATAAATCCCCTTTTCCTTTTCAGATAATCTGCCATCTGTCTGCGCCCTTCCACATCTAAATGATTTGTAGGTTCATCGATCAACAGAAAATGCTCTTCTTTTAAAAAGAGCGCCGCAAGAAGCGCCTTCGTCTGCTCCCCGTTTGACATTGTTTCAAACGGCCTCCATAACACTTCAGACTCTATTCCAAGGTAGGACAGTTCTCTTATTAATTCCCATTGCCGGGCATTCGGACATACTTGACGCAAAATATCTTCTGTCATCTGCGTTTTATCCGAAACAGGAAATGGAAAATAATCAAACGTAACAGCGCCTGTTATTTTTCCTCTATACTCATACTCTCCAAGAAGAAGTTTCAGCAAAGTTGTTTTTCCTCTTCCGTTTCTTCCTACAAGTCCGAGTTTCCATTCTGTATCAATCTGAAAACTCACATTTTCAAAAACAGGATCAAAACTTGAAGGATATGAAAACGTAATATTTTCAACACGGATCATCGACATAATAAATTCCTCCTCCGTTTTACAATCTATCTGCCGCACAGAATCACCGGAAGCGGCCGGCAAGATCCCGGACAGGTCCGGACTTTGTCTTGTCGACATCAAAAAGGCTTTTTTGCATACGCAAAAAAGCCTCTCATCACCATGTTCAGATACATTGACGCAAAATATCCGTCAATTCATATAACAAATACGGTGGAAGATAATCTAATTTAAGCGTACACAAAAGGAGCTGACTCTTGCAGCAACCAATCACAATTTTGCGTTTTACTTAAAATAAATTATCTGTTAATCATTTTCCCACCTTACGCAATAGCGCCCTCTCTGTTTATTAACTAGAGTTTAAACACAATCATTTACTTTGTCAAGTCACAGATCACTCAAAGCGCAGACCACTGCCGAATAAAAATACTTGTCGGGCCATCCGCACCGCCGATAATCGATACTGCCTGTTCTGTACAGTATTTCGACTAAAACTCCAAACTATCTGCGTTCAAAAGGAAATACTTCATTCCCATAATGACAAACCCTTCATCATTTCGCCAAGGCTTCTTGCTGCCATTTACAATGACAATTTTCTTGAAAGGGTCTGGAATATTACGCAGAGAATTGAACTCTTGCATTTGCTTTTCTTCGGAAGTCATGTCGTATGCAACTTGGATGTAATATCTCTGGTTTCCCTGATTTACCACAAAATTAACCTCCAACTGCTTACGGACACGCCTACCCGATTTATCCTTATCGAATACCTCCACGACACCCACATCAACATTGTAACCACGGATCAACAGCTCGTTATAAACAATGTTTTCCATAATATGAGTAGACTCCTGCTGTCTGAAATTCAAACGAGCATTTCTCAGCCCCAGATCAGCAAAGTAGTATTTCAGATTTGCACCGATATACTTTCTACCCTTAATATCGTATCGACTTGCCTTGGAAATCAAAAAGGCATCTGCTAAATAGTCGATATGATTAGAGATTGTTTTATTGGAATAAATCATCTGGCGCTCACCGGCAAAGGTATTAGCAATCTTTGAGGGATTCATCGGTGCTCCGATTGCAGATGCAAGCACAATGTGCATTCACACATTTTTATGTAATGCAATTAAATAATCTCACAAACTCCAGCCAGTACAGGTCTGACAATCAATGGATCGCAAGCCCTGCCTGTGTATAATGACATTTCTCGCGAAGCGCCTTAATCACTGCTCCTGTAACATGTTGACTCATCTATTCGTACCTCCTATAGTCACATCATACGCCACAGGAAAATTTTTTCTACTTACGAAAAGTAGAATAATTTTTACGGTTACTAATGTGTAAATCATCCCCGGTACAGACTAAATCTTATACTCCCGGTAATGTTCCCATTGCCAAATCTGCATCTTTATTTTCCGATCTTAAATACTTAAGTCTTCTCCGTTTGATTCGATTACTTTTTTGTACCAATAGAAAGATTTTTTTCTATATCGTTTCAGAGTTCCTTCTCCGGCATCGTTTCTATCTACATAGATAAATCCATAGCGTTTAGACATCTGACCTGAACCGTTTGATACAAGATCTATCGGTCCCCACCACGCATATCCGAATAAATCCACTCCGTTTCTAATCGCCTTTTTCATAGAAATAATATGATCTCTTAAAAATTCCATTCGGTATGTATCATCAACTGTCCCGTCAACTAATTCTTCTTTTACGCCAAGACCATTCTCAGCAATGAAAATCGGAACCTGATATCTGCTATAAAGATCTTCTAATGCCAGGAACAGTCCATCCGGATCTATCGACCAGCCGGATGGCGTTATTTTCAGGTATGGGTTCGTTTTTCCTGTATTGACGATATTATCATCTCCTCTATATGATGTATCGCCTTCTACTTCCTTATCCGATTTATTTGTCTCTTTTTGGACGGATTCCACATAATCCTTCGATGCAATTCGTGAACGATAATAAGTAAAGCTCAAGAAATCCACAGGATATTTTGCAATGAGTTCCATATCCTCATCCGTATATTCAATGTTAATATCATTATCTTTAAAATACTCCCATGCATATCCCGGATACTTTCCACGCACCTGGACATCCGAGAAAAAGTAACCTCTTTGCTTTTCTCTGCATACTACCAGAGAATCCTTTGGATCACAACTCATCGGATATATTGTCTTATATTCAATCACAGATCCCACTTTTGCCTGTGGATCGATTTCATGAATTGCTTTGACAGCCAGAGCACTTGCTACGAATTGATAATGTGACGCCTGATAAACATCCTGAAGTGTATCGTTCAATGGGTCGATTCCTGCAGTCATCCACTCCATTTTATGTATATTGTTTCCGATTTCATTAAATGTTAGCCAATACTTAACTACACCTTTCCACCGCTTTACCATAGCTTTAACAAAACGTACATAAAAATCAATCATCCGGCGATCCTTCCATCCGCCATATTTGTCAGCCAGATTCAGCGGCATTTCGTAATGAGAAATCGTAATCATAATTTCCATTCCGTTTTTCTTCAATTCATAGAACATCTTGTCATAAAATTCCATTCCTTTTTCATTTGGCTGGTCTTCCTCCCCTGTAGGAAACAGCCTCGTCCACGCTATACTTGTACGATATACTTTGAATCCCATTTCCCCAAACTCGGCAATATCTTCTTTATAATGATGATAAAAATCAATACCTTCATGAGTCGGATAAAATTTAGCATTGCGATCCGGATATCCAAATACACCATGTGGCTGAACATCCGCAACCGATGGCAATTTTCCATTTTCAAGATATGCTCCCTCATACTGATTTGCCGCAGTAGCCCCTCCCCATAAAAAATCTTCCGGAAAACTATCCATAACTTTTCTGTCTTTACTGAATTTCTGCATAATCTAAATCTCCTTTTCTTCTTGTTTTATTTTTATTTCCTATACAGAATAGGATGCAACTATTGTTTTCCCCTGATCTGCATAGCCTTCTTTTTTTACAGCTATCTTTTTATCGGCTGAAGGGAACAGTATCATAGTTGTCAGATCTATCCCCTTATTCTTCATGTCATAAGAATCCACTCTTATGATCCGCTCTCCGACATGAACTTTCTGCCCTTGCTTTACAAAACTCCGAAATCCTTTTCCTTTTAATTTCACAGTATCAATTCCTATATGAATTAAAATGTCCATTCCGTCTTCACTTGTAACGGCAAAAGCATGAAGCGTCGGATACAACATAGACACTGTTCCATCACAGGGAGATACGATATAATCATCTGACGGAACAATCGCTACACCGTCTCCCATCATTTTTTTCGCAAACGCTTCGTCTTTTACTTTTTCAATGGGGATAATCTGTCCACTGACAACGGCTGCAATATTTCCTGGTGAAACAGATTTTCTTTTTCCAAATCCTAACATATCACTTTGTTTCCTTTCCGTTAAATAAAACAAATGTAACAATAAATGATACAAGAAACGAAACGATTACACCTGCTATAATTGCAGCAATCGTTTTTTCAAAAATGACAACGCCCAATATACTTGAATATCCCATGCTAAACGCTTTTGCACCCATAAACCCTGCAACTGATCCACCGATAAAACCACCAAGTACAAGTCCGATCATGGGCTTACGAAGTCTCAAATTCACACCATATAAAGCAGGCTCTGAAACTCCTGATACAATCGCACCTATCCCTGCGGACAATGCTGCCATACGCATATCTTTATCTTTTGTTCTGGCAGCTACTGCAAAACATGCGCCGCCTTCTGAAATATTATGCAAAATCCATCCCGGGCGGAATACATTATCACTTCCTACCCTCGTCAGAAGTTCTGTCATCGGTGCAACCATCAACATATTAACTCCCATCATTACCAAAAACGGATGCGTTGCCGCAATAATTCCAGGCGCAAATCCTCCCACATGAGCCTGTATAAATACGATTGCTTTTACAATCCATGATCCAACAACAGCGCCTGCAGGACCAAGTACGAGAACTGTCAACGGATATCCGATCAGGAAAACACATAAAGGTGCAAATACAGACCGCAACATTCCCGGTATGATTTTATAAAATAATTTTTCAAGATAGGCTACCAGTATTGCCGAGAAAATTCCCGGAAGCAACGTACTTCCGTATGTCGTTAAATAAACCGGAAGTTTCATCATTGTCACTGCTTCTCCGGCTTCCATCATAGCGATAAAATTCGGGTATAAAAGCGCCGCTGCCATAGCGATTGAAAAAGCGGGGTTTGCTTTCAATACTTTTGATGTTCCATAAGCTACCAGAATCGGCATAAAATAAAACGGAGCCTGCGACATAAAATCAAACAACTGATATGTAGAACTCTCCGCAGCAGCCGGCGCAAAGTAGCTGACCAGAGAAAGCACAACTCTTAACATTCCGGCTCCGTAAACAACAGTAATAAACGGAGTCATTGCCTGTCCCATAAACAAGATCACTTTGCTGAAATAATATTTAAAGTTCTTCTTTTCACTGCTTTGCACTAAATCTTCATCGAGATTTTCATCAATATCATCCTCTGTTTCTACAGAATAATTTTTTACGATATTATCGTAAACATTAAATAAATGCTCTCCCAATATAATCTGATATTGTCCATTCCCATATACTACTCCAAGGACTCCCGGCAGTTTTTTTATTTCACTATCTTCCGCTATATTTCTATCATGCAAATAAAACCTCAATCGCGTCACACAATGCGTAACTGTTTTTACATTTTTTACTCCGCCGATATTGTCCATAATTTTTGCAGATAAATCCTGATAATCAATTTTTGACATAGCACATCCTCCATTCAATTCAATGTAGTTTCATATAATCGTACAACATGTAACATAAGATAAATGCAGTCCCCGTCTGTACATCGGTAATTAAATTTTTCCATAATATAATCTGCGATTTTCTTCACACACTCTATAACATTTTTATATTCTGATTTAATCTGAGTAAAAATGAAATCCATCCCTGCAACTTCCGGTACATTCTGCTTTGACAAAACAGTTTTAAACAAAAATTTTAGATGAATAACAAATCTCGAATAAGCAATGGTATCTTCATGTAAAGAGACATTCAGATAGTCTTCTACAATTTTTACAATATCCGAAACAGCCTTCATGATAATCATCATCTGATGATTCGACTTGTTCTCTGTTGCCGTAATCAAATGAAACGCTATAGCCGTTGCTTCGTCTTTTGGAAAAAGAATCTGAAATCTTTCATTAATCATTTGGACGGCAATTTCACCAATATGATATTCTTCTTTATAAAAACGCTTTACTTCCTCATTCACCAGTTTGGGTACGTGATTTCCCTGCCGGTATTGGATTAATGCAAAGTTAATATGATCCGACAGACTCATTAACAAATTTACATTAAATTTAACGTTCAACTTTTCCTGAGCATAATCAATAATTTTTTGCGAAGTTTCAATAACTTCAAATTGTATTTCCTCAAACAACGTAAGCACACCGCTGTCAACTTTGTCCAACAGCACATATGTCTTCATGATCTCAGATCTGTGAACCGCTTCATTCTTACGTTTACGAAACCCGACTCCTTTCCCTATGGCAACTACTTCCCGACCACGAAAATCTTTCGCTATCACAATATTATTATTAACAATCTTATCCACAATCAAAATTTGCCCTGTATCTTCTTTCACTATCACACCTCCTCCCTAAAACAACAAAAAAGACAAACTCTATAAATGACTGCTCACTCTTACAGTCATATTATAGAATTTGCCTTAATAACCAAGATTAAGTAACAAGCCTATGATTCCCTGTTTCGTATTTATTTTACAAAAAGAATACTACAAATCAATCTTTTCGTCAACACTTTTTTGTATTTTGAGCATTTTTTATATATTTTTTTCAACTTCTTTGTGCAAATCTACTATTCCGAAGGAAACGCCGTTTCCGGTGTTCCTCTTTCTTATTTTACTTTGACTACTTCTCGGACATGTTGCCATAACCTCCAAACCAGTTAAGTCACCTATTTTTTCAGTTACATAGGTTTTAACAACATCATACACCACCCCTCATTAGGTTCATCATCCAACAGATTATTTGCTGCCTGGGGATTTTGCAAAGTTTCTGCTATATATACTATTTTTTCCTCCAAATCCCGGTAAAATAGTAGCAAAATATCTTAACTCATAATTTGTATTAGCCATTTATTTTTCTCCGAAGATTTGCAAACACTTCTTCGTGTGTATATCTTTTGTCATTCTCTGCAGAAAACCTGTCTTCTGATAATTCAAACCATAGAATTGGCTTGTCCCTCTGGTATCAGAAGTATTATAAAAATCAATCGTCTCTTTTCCCAAAAGTGTGAATGCACTTTTCCTTTATTTTGTTATCTCGATTTTATTTCATTTTGTTTTCGTAATCTTGAAGTTCATGAAATATGTCATCTATGAACACCGTATTTTCTTCGATTCTATAGAGCATAAAATATCGATGTCTTAAAAAATTAATTCTATGATAACCTAACGCTCTAAGTCTTTGGTTCTCACATAAAGACAAACTTCCTGCAACATTTTTCAAACAATTTAATGTATCTCCAAAATCGTCAAGAATATTTCCGGCTGCTGGTTCATTTTTCTTTTCAAAGAGAAGATATTGAAGAAATCTATCCAAATCTTCTTCTGCATCTGATGTAACCACAACCTTATAATCCATATTTTCCTCTCAGTTCTGAAACAACCACTTCCGCTGATTTGTGATTTCCCTTTGCTGCTGACTCTCTGGATTTCTCCAGTTTTTCTAAAATCTCCTCTTCCGTCATAGGACTATATGGACTTCGTACGATTCTTTTAATTTCAAATGGAAAACCATTATTTGCTACAGCTTGCGTTAAAAACATCCGAATTGCTGTAGTTGTATCTGTCCCAAGATCTTTAAAAAGCTGATCGGATTTCATTTTTAACTCATCATCGACTCGAATTTGTATTGTACTTGACATATTTCACACCTCCGTTTTTCTTTATTATAATGCCTAATCATTTCTAATTCAATACATTTGTAATGATATGACATTTATATTGGTTTTTATATCATATTTTAGGGGGTAAATAGTAACCCGAGAATCCCACTTTGTAAATGAACGTCCTGTTTTGATTAGATAATTTTGAAAGTCAGCGTAGCTTCGTCTAATACGACATCCCCGGTCAACTTTGCCTTACGATACCTATACGATTGAGGAATTGCGCTGCGATTCCAATAAGGGAATGACGCTGATTCCTGCTTTTGATGTGGTAGTTTCAAGAAATAAGACCGTGATTGACTTAGGTACGCTGACAGATGAATACGAACCAGAAATCACTATCCATACGACTGCTGCCGATAAAGCAACAGGTGAAAAATCAATCGTCGCTGGTAAAAGTGTGACTATTGTTGATACTGTTACTTTAGACGGTCTGAAAAAAGGTACAAATGACTGCCTATCGTGATTTTGGACGGAAGCAGAAACGAGAAGTATCGCTTGAATACTTAATATCCGAAACACCGCTTAAACCGTTCACAACGGATACCTATTTTGAGCAGTACAACCAACCGACCTTCTTTGCTGTAAAAGGGCAAGAGATTGTTGTCGCAAGTAAGCGGTTAGCCGACGCACTATTGAAATTGACCGAATAAAGACGCAATGTTTTGTTCCTGTACTTTTTCTTCGGTTATACCGACGCTCAAATCGGAAAAGAGTATGGGCGAAACAGAAGTACAGCAAATTACTGGAAATTAGCGGCACTAAAACAGCTGCGAAAAGAAATGGAGAGATTAGAACATGAGGAACAAGAAGCTGATCCCCTTTGAAGTCATTGAAAAGGCAGTCGCCGGAGAACCGGAAGCGATTGAATTTGTTTTACAACATTACAGTCCACGCATTAAATATCTGTCCAAATATCGAGGATATATTAACGACGATATTCAAGACCGTTTGAAAACACAGCTTATCAAAGCTATTCTGCAATTCCGTTTTGACAGGTAGTGAGTAGCAAAGTCAGAGAAAGAATTAAGAGGGACGGAAAGGAATGGAATGGGTAATTGATTAAATCTGTAATTATTTTATCTTTACTTTATATATCTTTATTTAAATGCCATTAGCATCAATGTCTTTACAGAACCTGATAGTTCTTTCACAGAAATTGTTCCCAATACCGGACTCTGTATCAGACTTGAATTTATCACATCTGATTTATCAACTTCTTTAATCATCCTGATTGATAATTCTTTTGTAATCCATTCATCCTCATATTGATTATCAAAATAAGTCGGAGGATGATAAATCGCTTTCTCCATATTTCCTAAATATATTTTTAACATAACGACCTCTTATTTAATCTTTGTAAGTCTCCAAATTACATATGCGCCTTTATAAACAAGCAAAACTAATATTCCAAACTATTTGCATTCAAAAGAAAATATTTCATTCCCATAATGACAAATCCCTCATCATTTCTCCAAGGTTTCTTACTTCCATTTACAATGACAACCTTCTTAAAAGAATCCGGGATATTACGCAAAGAATTGAACTCCTGAGTCTGCTTTTCTTCCGAGGTCATGTCGTATGCAACCTGAATATAATATCTTTGACTGCTTTGATTTACTACAAAATCAACCTCCAACTGCTTGCGAACACGCTTACCTTCTTTATTCCTGTCAAATACTTCCACAACACCCACATCAACATTATAGCCACGGATCAACAACTCATTATAAACAATATTCTCCATGATGTGAGTAGGCTCCTGCTGTCTGAAATTCAGTCGGGCATTTCTCAATCCCAGATCAGTAAAGTAATATTTCAAATTAGCGCCAATATGCTTTCTGCCTTTAATATCATAACGGCTAGCCTTAGAAATCAAAAAGGCTTCTGCCAGATAATCTATGTGGTTGGAGATTGTTTTGTTGGTATAGCTCATCTGACGTTCACTGGAAAATGTGTTGGCAATTTTCGTTGGATTAGTAGGTGCGCCAATTGCGGAAGCAAGCACATCAACCAAAATACCGATCTCGTCCACATTCTGAATCTTGTTTCGCTCTATAACGTCCTTCAGATATACATTAGCAAAGATGTTCTTTAGATAGTCTGCTTTCTGTCGTTCGCTCTGAAGACCTACGACCTGCGGCAGTCCACCATAAGTCATGTAATCGTCCCATGCATCGTCATAGTCTCCATTATAAACAGAATAAAACTCTGCAAAAGAGAGGGGATAGATTCTGATTTCATCACCTCTACCACGAAACTCAGTCACAATATCGCTGGAAAGGAACTTTGAGTTACTTCCAGTAACATACACATCAATATTGCTCATACGTAGCAGACTATTCAACACTTCCTCAAATCGTGGCATAAACTGTACTTCATCCAGAAGAAGATAATACTTCTTACTATCCTTCATAGCATCTTTAATGAACTTATAGCACACCTTGGGATCTCTCAATTCTTCATTTTCGATACCGTCCAATGCAATTTCAATAATGTGATCTGTATCAACACCATTTTCCAGTAAGTATCTCTTAAATATGGTAAACAATAAAAATGATTTTCCGCATCTACGAATCCCAGTAATTACCTTTATCATTCCGTTATCTTTTCGCTCTATCAACTGTTGTAAGTAAGCATCTCTTTTAATTTCCATTATCTAATTCCTCATTTTTATGCATTTGCACAATTTTTAGTAATGAAATTCTACCACAGAAAAAACAGATTTTCAATATCTACTCCTATTTTATGTTCATCGACACGCTTTTATGTAATTCTATTGAATAATTTCCTGCAGAATTTTTCCACTAAAATTTCACTATTTTTCATTACTTCATTGCCTTCGCCAGATTATAATCTATATATTCCTCTTATTATATGAATTGTAAAACATTAATTCTCCACACTTCTTACCATCATTTTTTTCTGCAATTACTTGTGGAACCAATTTCCCATTTTCTCCGTTTTTGATATAAACAGCTATAATATAAGAACTTCTATCATATGTATAATTTTCTTTATCCTTACTTGTTTGAACCAAATGATAACGGTATACTCCGCCATGCTGGAACTGCAATGAAATCATCTTTTCCGCATTATTACCATCCAGTACAAAAACATGTCTGTCGTTATCAGAATCTCCCGGCATAGGAATGCCTATGTCTAATGCACGAAATTCATAAGTTCCAGTAAGATCAATTCCTTTTTCATTGCTATTTTCTTCAAAATTTTGCTTAACTGTTAACGGAACCTCTACTACATTTGATGCAGCTAAAACTTTATCAGCAGGAAAACACAAGAAGCTAAACAATAGAGCTGCTAACACAAGTATCTGTCTATTTTTCTTCATATTGCGGTTCTCCTTTTTCATCAGCATTATTTTCTAAAATTCTTCCAATTAGAAGATGTCTGCCGTTTGTACTCTCTGAAGTACAAGTAGATAGCGTTACATATCTTTCATTATCATCAAAAGATGTTTTCTTCAAACAAAACAGAAATGGGAAACCTGGCATACCCATAAAGAAGCGCTGAAACGGAAAGCGGAGGTTGAAAACCAACAGAACAATGGTACATTCCTTCCTCCGAATAATCAGAAAGTTTCAGATTTTCTGTATGATTTTGTTTCCACGTATGGGGAGAAAAAATGGGGCGTGTCTATGTATGACAGTCAAACAGCCCTGATTGCCAACTATATCAATCCGATTATCGGAGATATGGAAGTGCAAGACATTACTACCCGCGTGGTGGATAAGTATATTCAAACACTTCAAAAGACGCCTTCTGTTTCTCGGAAGAATAGGAAAGCACGGACAGAATTTGTCACGAACTCAACGATTGAGAAAATCATCAAACTTCTACGGTGTGCTTTTAAGCAAGCTGTTCGTTGGGAATTGATTGAAAAAAATCCTTTTGACAATGTAGTCCTTCCCAAGACTGAATATAAAAAGCGCGATATTTGGGATGCTGAAACGATTCGTCTTGCTTTGGATCAGTGTACCGACAGTAAACTGTATATTGCCATGAACCTTGCTTTTGCGTGTTCTTTGCGTATGGGGGAGATTCTTGGACTAACCTGGAAAAATGTTCATATTGAGGATGAAAACATAGCAACTGATAATGCTTATATCTACATAGAAGCAGAACTGGCACGAGCGTCCAAACAGGCGATTGAGACGTTAGGAGAAAAAGACATTTACCATATCTTTACTCCGTTAATGCCGAATACCAGCACCCGGATAATCCTGAAAAAACCAAAGACAGATTCCAGCATCCGTAAGGTCTGGCTGCCTAAGACAGTTGCCTATTAGCAAGGAAGCTATTTTTATTAGCAAGGACATCGTTTCTGTTCGTTTCCAATTAGCAAAATATAAGTTCCAACTCATAAACATACATTAACCTCCAATAAAAGAAAAATGGTTTTGTCTAAAGAGTACAGCTAAACAAAAAAAGCTGTAAACCCTTGAAAACAAAGGCTTACAGCGTTGTTTCCAGCGTCCCAGAGAGGATTTGAACCTCCGACCCCACGCTTAGGAGGCGTGTGCTCTATCCAACTGAGCTACTGAGACATCTATCAAAAATATTAAGTTGTATGCAAAATTTAGACTCGAATCATCTACCGCTTAGGAGGACCCTGTTATATCCATTTAACTAACGAGACAAATGCCGCTTTTCCTTGAAAACATTCTGTTTTCAGGATTTTTGTTATGGCAACCTTTATTTTAATTATCAGCTCTTTTGAAGCTGTTAATTACAATTATTTTACTTTTTTAATATTTGTAAATACCTCATCTATTATAACAGTTTCATCTGTCTGCTACAACCGTTTTTCGTATTTTTCTGAAATCATTTTGCTTCCACTATTTTTTCCATGATTTTTATTTTTGTTAGTTTTACGTTAAATTCTGGTTTTTATTTTTGTTAAGTTTTTCTCTCTATTTTAAATCTTTGTCATTTATTTTAAATGACTGTAAGGTCTATTGTATGTGTTTTTTTCAAATGCTACGATAACTATCGGCATGTGACCGTCTTTTACTGTCACGGCATCATACGAATAAAACAGGAACTTTTACAGGAGGTTATTATGAAAAAACGAATCGTTCAATTACAGATCGGCGCTGCGGCGATTGCAGCAATTCTCGGAACGGGAAGCGTTATAAATGCATTTCCGTGTTCCGCCGCTTTGGTCACTGCTTACGCAAAAGAGCAGAATACCGAGGAAAATGTAACCGTAGTCAATGAAAAGACAACATGGAAATATCTTGACAACAACACAGATCCGGCATCCGGGCTGTCCTCGCTCACTGCTTGGACTACTCCTGATTTTAATGACTCTGCATGGAAGTCTGCCGCCGGAAAATTCGGTGCGAAAAGGGGCGCTCTTACATCTTTTAACGGATTTACTCCGACAGTTCTTTTACAGCAATATCAAGATCAAGAAAACAGCAAATGTACTCCGACATTTTTCTTCCGTACAACTTTTAATGCACAAAATATTGATCAGATCACTTCTGTCACAGGAACTCTTTTCCATGACGACGCTGTTGCCGTTTACTTAAACGGACAGTTGATCACTTCAGCCGACATGCCGGATGAAAAGCATGAAAATAATCTTTATTATGCAGGAGTAAGCGCAGGAGCTCCTAAAGAAGCTTCAGTTGTTCTTACAAAAGATCAACTGAAAAGCATCTTAAAAGAGGGATCAAACGTTCTTTCTGTAGAACTTCATCAAGACCGTGAATCCAGTTCTGATATTTACTTTGAATTTCAGAATTTGTCTTTAAACTATAATGAAAATAATACAGACGGCGATAACAGCGGAAGCAATGATGAAAAAGTAACGCAGAAATCTATTTTTCTAACTGTAGGAAACGATACGTCAAGTCAGGGAATTACGTGGTACGCCGACACAGAAACGGCAGGAGAAGTTCAGTATGCGGTAAAAACAGGCGATACATTCCCTGAAAATTACTTAACTGTACCCGCTTCTTCAACAGCTGCAAACGAAAAAGGATTCTATTCTAATCAAGCGGTTCTTACAGGACTTCTTCCTGATAAAGAATATGTGTATCGTGTAAAAAATGGCGATACAATCAGTGATATTTATAGTTTTACTTCCGGAAACAACGACGGTTCTTATGAATTCGCCTTCGTAGGAGATCCTCAGATCGGCGCCGGCAGCACAGACAGCGATATTGAAGGATGGAATGAAACTTTGAAAACTATTTCTTCAAAATTTAACGCCGACTTTCTTCTTTCAGGCGGAGATCAGGTAAACACGGCCTCAAATGAAACACAGTATACAGGATACATAAATGAGTTGTTTACTTCCCTTCCGAGCGCTACGACAATCGGAAACCACGACTCAGGTTCTGCCGCATATAATCAGCATTTTAACCTGCCAAACGAAAGCGCTGATAAAGGACAGACAACTGCCGGAAGCGACTACTGGTTTGTTTACGAAAATACACTTTTCATTAATTTAAACTCCAATGACAGATCCACCGCAGAACATAAAGCATTTATCGAAGAAGCAATCGCTGCAAATCCGAATGTAAAATGGAAAACAGTTGTTTTTCACCATTCTATTTTCTCAACTGCAAGTCATGTTGACGACGGCGATATCATTACAAGACGTAATGAACTTCCTCAAGTTTTCAAAGATCTTGATATTGATGTTGTATTAATGGGACATGATCATGTTTACACAAGAACTTATATGATGGACGGAACAACTCCTGACACAAGTAAAGGAGTTCAGAGCAGCGTTACAAATCCGACAGGAATTCTTTATCTTACCGCAAACTCTGCTTCCGGTAGTAAATACTATGATATCAAAGCTCCGAATGCCGAATATTCCGCTAAGATGGATCAATCTTACAGAAGAACGGTAACAGATATTAAAGTGACAGATACTTCTTACACAATGAAAACTTATTACGCCGATGATCTATCTTTATTAGATGAATTTACAATCTACAAAGCGGATAATACAGCTCTTCTCAATAAGATAAATGAACTTAAAAATATGAATTTATCGGAGTCTGATTATACAAAAGACAGTTGGAAGTCCTTTTCCGATGCTCTTACATCAGCAGAAGAACTGTTAAAAAATTCTGATGCCACACAAGATATGCTGGATGCATCGCTTTTAGATCTTCAGACAGCTTACGAGAATCTTGTCAAAACCGATGATCAAAACGGTAATGATAACAATGGTAATAACAATAACGGCGATAACAATAACGGCAATAACAATAACGGCAATAACAACAACGGCAATAACAACAATGGCAATAACAGCGGCAATAATAATGCCAACAACAATAACAACAGCAGTAATAAAGCAAATACTTCTGCTCCGTCCGCAAAAACCGGCGATATCACCACTTTTGCTCCGATAGCTTTGCTGCTTGCCGCATCACTTTCCGTTATTGCATTTATTACAAAAAGAAGGAGATCTGCTTAAGATCAGATAGGATAAAATGATGTTGAGAAAAATAAAGCAAAACTATATTGTACTGATACTTATTTTCCTCAGTGTCCTCACTATACTTATTCTTCAGAATTTCGGGTTTAAAAGCTATTCTCGATACAGCACAGATACACTCCACTACGACAAAGGTGTCGTAGTGGAGATTTCTAATGAGGACATTGAATATGATAAAGAACTTAAAATTCACCTCGGCAGTCAGGATTTAAAAATAAAAATGTCCGAAGGAATTCAAAAAGGTAAAATTATAGAAGTAACAAATTATCTAACGAAAACACATAATGTTCATGCGAAAATCCATATGCCTCTTATTATCAATATCGATCAGCCTGATAATATTGAGCCATATTATACTGTATACAATTATGACCGCACATTTTCTCTTTTTGCATGTGCCGCCGTTCTTGCAGCCGCGATCTTTTGTATCGGCGGAGGAAAGGGATTAAAATCAATCGCAGGGCTTCTTTATTCTATGCTTCTTATCATTGAATTTCTCCTGCCTGCCGTATTCTCAGGATGGCCGCCGATCGCATCCAGTATCATATGTGCCATACTGTCCACGGCAGTTACTCTTCTTCTGTTAAACGGACAAAGCGGGAAAACATTTTCCGCGATTTTATCTACAATGATTGGAATGTTTTTTGCGCTTATTCTTTTCCTTATCACATCTGCCATGATCCATGTGGACGGATTCAGTTCGGCAGATGCCGAAGGTTTGATTTTAATACATGAAGAAACCGGTCTACAGATTAAAGACGTTCTTTTTGCGGGAGTTGTAATTTCTTCTCTCGGTGCGATCATGGATGTCGGAATGTCTGTCGTTTCATCACTTTACGAAATTTATCACCATAATCCGACTCTTACTGCAAAAGATATTTTCAGATCCGGTATAGAAATAGGAAAAGATATGATCGGAACAATGACGAATACACTGATCCTTGCATTTACAGGCAGTGCATTCATCACATTACTTGTGTTCCTCTCATATCAAGTACAATTTAACCAACTTATCAATTCTAATTATCTCAGCATCGAAATTGCTCAGGGACTATGCGGAACATTCGGAATTATTCTGACAATTCCAGCCGCTTCTGCAATCTCTGCATTTATGCTGACTCGAAAACAAAAGATGATCCCGTAGTGTGCCTTTCGGCTCTTCCGGCGATTATTCATATTAAAAATTAATATATCCCTGCAGCCATATCGTTCCTTTAAAGCGCCTTCCGATCTCAGGTTCTCCCATCGTCTCGGATACGGGAACACATATATCAAATTGAAGTTCATTTACATTAAGCTTCATCTGATAAACTTCCCTGTTCGTGACGATGTTTTTTCGTCTGCGGACTGCCAGTATCTCTCCCATGATAGAATAAAGATCGCACTCTATTCCATACGGCATAAAATACGTATCCACTATAGAAAATATATCCTCATTTGCAAGTCTTTTTGAAACTTGAGAATACATATCTATATCGTCTAATGTCAGTGTTTCTATTGCGCTCTGATCTCCGTTTCTTGCTGCATTAATGAGCATCTTCCGGTTATCCGAAGCTTCTTTTTCCGACCTTACGCTTTTCTCGTCTTTGCTTACCGGAAGCAATATCATTCCTGATAAAGCAAGCCCGGATAAAGTAACTGACGTCGTCGGATCTGCCGGGAATCCGGCCTGACGCTCTCTCATATATTCGATTCCGTTCTGCACCGTAAATATCAGACTTATTCCGATCTTAGAATCTTCACACATTCCGAGATATTGTTCTTTTTCAATTTTTCTCTCTACGGCAATTTCTGCATATGTGCTTATACCGCTTCCTTCAAAATACGGAAAATAATAATAAGGATCAAAATATTCTCTTTCATCTAATCCGCCGCACAGTGCAATTCCCATACTTTGTCCGTATTCTTTTTTCAGCTCACAGAAATCTTCTCCCGGCTTATAAGAAACTATTGTCTGATGAGTACACTGCTCTTCAACTTCTTCCAACAGCTTTTTTAAGTCTGATCTTGTTTGAATATTATCAAATCCTAACGCTTTTAAATACTTATGCATCTATTTTTCATCTTTCTGTCTTGATTGTTTTCAGATCTTTTTACTCTTATTTTTTCTTGACTTCTATTTTCTCATTTCCGCCCATATACGGTCTGAGAACTTCAGGAATTTTTACCGATCCGTCAGCCTGAAGATTATTTTCCAAAAATGCAATCAGCATTCTCGGCGGAGCGACAACTGTATTATTCAGTGTATGTGCAAAATAGCTTCCGTCTTTACCTTTCACGCGAATACCGAGACGTCTCGCCTGTGCATCTCCGAGATTTGAACAACTTCCTACCTCAAAATATTTTTTCTGACGCGGAGACCACGCTTCTACATCTACAGACTTCACTTTCAAATCTGCAAGATCTCCCGAACAACACTCAAGTGTTCTTACCGGAATATCCATAGAACGGAACAGATCAACTGTATTTTTCCACAATTTTTCATACCACTCCATACTTTCTTCCGGTTTGCAGACAACGATCATTTCCTGTTTTTCAAACTGATGAATACGGTATACTCCTCTTTCTTCTATTCCGTGAGCTCCTTTTTCTTTTCTGAAACAAGGTGAATAACTTGTCAGTGTCTGTGGAAGTTCCTCTTCCGTAAGCTGTGTATTAATAAACTTTCCGATCATAGAATGCTCGCTTGTTCCGATAAGATAAAGATCTTCTCCTTCAATCTTATACATCATCGCATCCATTTCCGCAAAACTCATTACGCCTGTAACAACATTACTTCTGATCATAAACGGAGGTATACAATATGTAAAACCTCTGTTGATCATAAAATCGCGGGCATAAGATATCACTGCCGAATGCAGTCTTGCTATATCTCCCATAAGATAATAAAAACCGTTTCCTGCAACTTTTCTCGCACTGTCAAGATCAATGCCGTTAAACGCTTCCATAATCTCTGTGTGATACGGAATTTCAAAATCAGGAACTACCGGCTCTCCAAAACGCTCGAGTTCTACATTCTCACTGTCATCTTTTCCAATCGGAACAGACGGATCGATAATATTCGGAATGGTCATCATGATTTTCTTGATTTTTTCTTCAACTTCTTTTTCTTCTACAGACAACTCCTCGATTCTTCCTGCGCTTTCACTTACTTTTTTCTTAAGAACTTCTGCTTCTTCAAATTTTTTCTGAGCCATCATTGCTCCGATTTCTTTTGAAGATTTATTCTTTTCTGCACGAAGAACTTCTACTTCCTGCTTTATCTCTCTGTTTCTTAAGTCTAATTCAATTACTTCATCAACAAGAGGAAGTTTTTCATCCTGAAATTTATTTTTAATATTTTGTTTTACGATTTCCGGGTTACTTCTTAAAAATTTAATATCTAACATAACATATACTCCTTTTTCTTCTTTACTCTTTTCCTAATTAAAATTCACATTTTATTATTGCTAAAACTTATATCTTTTCTTTATGATCACACTTTTCTATACGGTTATTCTTCCATATCTCTCAAATCATATTTTTCTTGATACACCGCTTTTTCCAGACATTCTTTTTCTTCGGATGATAACTCAATATAGCTTTCACCGTTTACAACTTCTTTTATATAAGTGTAACAGCCTTCTCTGCTGTGCATTGCATTGAAGATCCATCCGTTATTGTTTTCATCCAGCATTGTAAGTGCAAAACTCAATTCTCCGCCCATTTCGTGAAAAGCATCGTATTTGACAATTCCGACCTTCTGATAATGTGTTTTCATTTTTTCCGAAATTTCTTTTACTTCTTTTTCATTTGCTCTCACAAGTTCTGCGATTTCATCCAGTTCATCAAATTTGCCGAAAATACTTTTTTCAAGATTTTTTCCGTTTTTTCCACGCATAAATGTTACATAACTTTTCTGTAAACGTCTATATTTTGTATTCAGCATCACATACAATACGATCATTACAATCTGTATGATAAACATAACGACAAACAGATAAAACGGATCTACTCCCCAACTATCCAATATACCTTTCATTTCTTTTCATCTCCCCATATTTTATGACTTTTGCTTCATCTTTTTTCTATACGTTCTTCCTTTTCACATTTCTATTTCTTCTATTTTGATTGAATAGACATGATCAAATCATAGATTCTTTCAAGTTCTTCCTCTGAATAATATTCTATCTCAATCTTTCCCTTTCCATTCGCTTTTGGGTTAACACTCACTTTTGTTCCTATTATATTTTTCAAGTGTTCTTCGAGATTATTGTACACAAACATGTGTTCTTGTTTTTGTACTTTTACTTCTTTTTTGGGATTTTTTAAAGCTTTTACAAGTTTTTCAGTTTCCCGAACGCTTAATTTTTCATCAAATATCTTGTTTGCCAATATATACTGCTGTTCTTCATCGTCAAGCGCCAACAAAGCTCTTGCATGTCCTGTACTGATCATATCATCAACTATCATCTGCTGTACACGCTCACTTAGTTTAAGCAGCCGCATGGAATTCGTTACCGCTGTCCGGCTTTTTGAAACCCGCTCTGCAACTTCATCTTGTTTTAAATCAAATTCCTCTAGCAGACGTTTATATGCCATTGCTTCCTCGATCGGATTCAAATTTTCCCTCTGAATATTTTCAATAAGAGAAATTTCAACAATCTCCTGATCCGTATAGTTTTTCACAATAATCGGAACATCTTTAATTCCCGCAAGCTTTGCAGCTCTCCATCTTCTCTCACCCGCTATGATTTCATAATAATCTTTCTTTTTTTGAACAAGAAGCGGCTGTAATATTCCAAATTGCCTGATAGAATCTGCCAATTCCATAAGCGAATCTTCATCAAATTCTTTTCTTGGCTGTTCTCTGTTCGGTTCAACTTCATTTATTTTTACTAATATTTCCCCGGATTCAACATTTTTTTCTTGTTTTTCTTTACTTACTTTCTGCTGAGATGCTGATTCTTCCTTCACAGTCTTATTCGGGATAAGACTATCCAATCCTTTTCCAAGACCATTTCTTTTCCCTGCCATAATCACTCTTCTCCTTTATGAATAACTTCTTCTGCCAACAGCATATAACTCGTAGCTCCTGTTGACTTCGGATCATAAAGATTGATCGGCATTCCATAACTAGGAGCTTCCGCTAATCTAATATTTCTCGGAATAATTGTCTTATAAATATTCTGATTCAAATTATCCTTAACGTTTTCCACAACTTGTAGGGAAAGATTCGTTCTTGCATCATACATTGTAAATACGACGCCTTCTATCTCAAGATTCGGATTCAATCTCTCCTGTACAAGTTCAATCGTATGTATCAACTGACTCAGTCCTTCCAATGCATAATATTCGCATTGTATAGGCACTATTATAGAATCAGCCGTTGTCATTGCATTTATTGTAAGCATGCTCAATGCAGGCGGACAATCAATTACAACAAAATCATATTCATCTTTTACTTTTTTCACTTCAGTTTTTAATATATATTCCTTATTTTCAACACCGATCAATTCAATCTCTGCCGCCGAAAGGTTTATATTAGAAGGAAGAACGTCAAGATTTTCAAGTGCATCTTTACATATACACTCTTCAATTCCCGCATTTCCTATTATCAGATCATAAACTGTTTTTTCAGCTTCGTCTTTATCAACACCTAAACCACTTGTCATATTTCCTTGTGGATCCATATCAAGAGCAAGAACTTTTTTCCCTTTACTTGCAAGAGCAGCCGATAGATTTATAGAAGTTGTTGTCTTACCTACCCCGCCTTTTTGGTTGGCAATAGCTATTATTCTCCCCATTTTTGCCTCCTCATATGCGTTCTTTTAACATATTTTATATAATATTGCTTCATATTCCAAGACGCTCGCAATAAGAACACTGATGTTTTCACAATCTAAATTCTTTATGTTTGCGTATTTTATATTATACCACTTTTTAAATTATTAATCTATAACTTTTGAATGTTTCACGTGAAACATTTTATTAACTTTTCACGTTTTTATCTTTTAAAATAACCTTTTATATCTACCATTACTAACAAAAAATCATTTTTTATTTTTGACTTTTTTATTTCTACTTCTGCTTTTTATTACAATAAAATGTTTCACGTGAAACATTTTATAAATCATTTCTATTATCTCTTAAAATATTCTTATTATTTCTTTCATTCTTGAATTGATAAATTCAGTGTAGTATAATAATTAAATAAAGTATTGAAAGATGGTGAAATCCTATGGATAAGAATAAGTTATTAAAGAGAATTGCTGTTTTTACAGGTGTTTCTTTAACGGCAATGCATGTTTTTAACAGAATCTCTACATATATTGCTACTGCTGATAATCTTCTTGGTGCAGATGATTATAACGTCTATGATTGGAAATACGGAAAAATTTCTTATAAAAAGAAAGGGGCAGGAACGCCTCTTCTTCTTATACACAATTTTAATGTTTTCTCATCTTCTCATGAATGGAATAAGATCATAGATCACTTTTCAGCAACAAACACTGTATATTCTATTGATTTGCTTGGATGTGGTTGTTCTGAACGTCCGATCTTAACATATACTAACTTTTTATATGTGCAGCTGCTTACCGATTTTATCAAAAATGTAATAGGTGAAAAAACAGACGTCATTGTTTCGCGGGACTCCTCTCCTTTTGTTTTAATGACATGTGCAAATGACGACACCTTAATCGATCGTATTATAATGATAAATCCTCAAAGCTTAGTTTCACTTGCAAAAGTTCCTTCTAAACAGAGCAAATTATTAAAAAACATACTATATATGCCTGTTATAGGTACTTTTATATATAACATAAAAACAAGAAAATCCATTATATACGAGAGATTTACTTCCGCATATTTCTACAATCAAAACAAAGTAAATGAAAAAGATATATTAGGATGTTTTGAATCATCGCACAGAAATAAATCTCATTCAAAATATGTATACGCCTGTCAGAAATTGGGTTATACAAATGCAAATATTTCTTTTTGTCTGGGCAAATTAAAAAATAAAATTACAATTATTATAGGAAATGATAATCCTGAAAATATTCTTTCCGCAAACCAATATCAAAATCAAATTCCGGAGATAGAAATCATCGGAATAGATCATGCTAAAATGCTTCCTCATGTGGAAAAATCGGATGAATTTATTGAAATAGTAAAACCGCTCTTAGAGAAATAGCTTATCAATATATGACATTCATAAATTTATCTTTTTAAATTCATTTTATAGAATACTTTTTAAAATTTAAATTTTAATAAATAAAAACGCCGTATTCCGGCGTTTTTATTTATTCCTCAATTATACTTATTCACATTTTTTAGTTATATATGCTCACTTTTAGTTATATATTCTCTCTTTTTCTTGTATTTCCGTTTTTATAATATTTTTATGCGCAACCTTTATATGCCGACATGTTATAACGGCTCTCTTGAAGGCATTCCGGCCTTCCTCGGATATTTTGCCGGTGTAATTTTAATCTTTTTAATATTTACAAGCGCCCTTCCCATATCTGTTTCCGGTAATAAAAATTTGTCTGTTTTTTCGATTTTTCCGCCAAGTATATTCACTGCCTTTTCTGCCTGTTGAATTTCTTCATCAGATGAGCCGCTTTTATATGAAACAAAATATCCGTTTCTTTTTACAAAAGGAATACAATACTCACTCAAAGTTGATAAATTTGCAACAGCTCTCGATACGCAAAGATCAAACTGTTCTCTGTATTCCTTTCTTTTCGCATAATCTTCCGCTCTTCCGTGAAGTGTTTCGACGTCTGCAAGATCTAATTCTTCTATAACTGCATTTAAGAATTTTATTCTTTTATTTAATGAATCAAGCAAAACAACGTGAATATGCGGAAACGCTATCTTTATCGGAAGTCCGGGAAAACCTGCTCCTGTTCCTATATCTATTACCGCATCTATCTTATTCATATCTATATTTCTTACAAGCGTCAGACTATCTGTAAAATGTTTCAGATTTACCTCGTCATAATCGGTAATTCCTGTCAGATTCATTACATTATTCCATTCTACGAGCATTTCATAATAGCGATCAAACTGCTCTTTCTGATGTTCTGTAAGATTAATATTCAATTTTTCAAGTTCTTCTTCAAACTTACTTTTTTCTGCCATCATCTTTTCCTCTTTTAACTGTTCCACTTTTCAGCTCTGTTCTATTTATAATAGAACAGAGCTTTTAATGATAATACTTCATACAAATATAAAATCTATTTTATATTTTATTCTCTATCTACATTCTAAATACTTCTCATCTGCTTCCTAAATAAACAAGAAGAACCGATACATCTGCCGGAGATACTCCTGATATTCTGGATGCCTGTCCTATCGATGCAGGACGGATCTGATTTAATTTCTGTTTTGCTTCTATACGGAGACTTTTTATTTCATCATAATTTATATCTTCCGGTATCTTTTTATTTTCCAATTTTTTAAATTGTTCCACTTGACGCATCTGACGTTTTATATACCCGTCGTATTTAATGTTAATATCAACCTGCTGTGCCACGTCTCCGGGAAGATTTTTTCTGTTTTTGTCTATCGGAGCAAGTTTTTCATACGATAATTCAGGTCTTCTGATCAGTTCCGCAAGAGTTGTTCCTGATGTTAACGGGGTGCTTTCATATGTTTTTAACAGATTCTGAACTTCTTCCGACGTTCCGATATTTACCCGTTCCACCCGATGTATTTCTTCTTCGATCAACCGTTCTTTTTCAAGCAGTTTCTCGTATCTTTCTTCGCTGATAAGGCCTATCTCATATCCTAATTTTGTTAATCTTTGGTCTGCATTATCCTGTCTGAGCAAAAGTCTGTACTCTGCTCTTGACGTCATCATCCGATATGGCTCGCGACTCTCTTTTGTAACGAGATCATCGATTAAAACACCTATATACCCCTGTGATCTGTCAATGACAATTCCTTCTTTTCCCTGCAATTTTCTTGCCGCATTAATTCCGGCTACGATTCCCTGTGCCGCAGCTTCTTCATATCCCGAACTTCCGTTAAACTGCCCGCCGCTGAATAATCCTTCTATATTTTTAAATTCCAACGTACTTTTTAACTGCCTTGCATCTATACAATCATACTCGATCGCATATGCATTTCTTACGATCTTTGCATGTTCCAAACCCGGAACACTTCTATACATTGCATACTGAACGTCTTCCGGTAATGAACTCGACATTCCGCCGACATACATTTCATTTGTATGGATTCCTTCCGGCTCAATAAAGACCTGATGTCTGTTTTTATCTGGGAATTTTACTACTTTATCTTCTATCGACGGACAATATCTCGGTCCTGTTCCTTCAATCGCACCGGAAAACAGCGGCGATCTGTCCAGATTTTCCCGAATGATTTCGTGCGTCGTTTCGTTTGTATATGTAAGCCAGCATGACACTTGATCGATCTGAACGTCTTCCGGATCTGTCGTAAAAGAAAAAGGCACGACTCTTTCATCACCTTTTTGTTCTTCCATCTTTGTAAAATCGATTGAGTTTTTATCAATTCTTGCAGGAGTTCCCGTTTTAAATCTATACATCTTAATTCCAAGTGATTTCAAACTGTCGGTAAGATAATTTGCGCTCTGCAGCCCGTTAGGACCTGTCTGCGTACTTATTTCTCCGTAAATGCAGCGGGCTTTTAAATATGTGCCTGTACACAAAATAACGGCTTTACACGGATATATAGCCCCCGAATATGTCTGAACCCCTTTTATTTTCCGAATTCCAGATTCATTCGGATCGTCTGCTATAATATCCGTCACTTCCATCTGACGGATATCAAGATTGTCCTGTTCTTCCAAAACCCTCCGCATCTCTTTGCTATAGTCGGATTTATCTGCCTGTGCACGAAGAGAGTGAACTGCCGGACCTTTTGACTGATTTAACATTTTCGACTGTATAAATGTCTTGTCGATCACCTTTCCCATTTCTCCGCCGAGGGCATCGATTTCTTTTACAAGATGTCCTTTTGAACTTCCCCCTATATTCGGATTACACGGCATCAATGCAATACTGTCTACACTTACCGTAAACATTACCGTTTTAAATCCTAACCGGGCGCACGCCAGCGCTGCTTCACATCCTGCGTGTCCCGCTCCTACAACCGCAATATCATATTGATCTTTATTTTCCCATACAGAATTTGCTGAATATTTCATTTATCAAGTCTTCTCCTACTGAATTTCCCGTAATATACCCGAGACTTTCATACGCATCCATCAAATCGATCGAATAAAAATCTTCCGGCATATTATCATCGATACTTCTTATTACCTTTTTCATACTTTCGAGAGCTTCCAACAGAGCGTTTTTCTGACGAACATTTGATATATACACTTGATCATTAAATGAAATGTCGCCTTTTAAAAACATCTCTTTCACTTTATCTTCCAGGTCTTTGATTCCTCTTTCTTCTTTTGCAGATATTGAGATGATCGGAATATTTGAAACTTTTTCTTTTATATGTTCTGCCGAAATCACAGTGTCGATATCTGATTTATTTAATAAAACAATCGACTTTTTGTCACTGATCATATTAATGATCTTCTCATCATTTTCATCCAGACTTCTCGATGCATCGACTACATAAATGATCAGATCTGCTGTCTCTGCATATTCTAACGCTTTATCTACGCCGATTTTTTCAATCAGATCTTCTGTCTGGCGGATTCCTGCCGTATCGACAACATTTAAGTTGAGTACGCCTAATTTGATCGTCTCTTCTAATACATCTCTCGTTGTTCCTTCTATATCTGTTACGATTGCTCTCTCATGTCCTGCAAGAACATTCAAAAGTGACGATTTTCCTGCGTTCGGTTTTCCGACAATCACCGTTTTGATTCCTTCTTTTATCACGCGACCGTCATCTGCCGAATGAATCAGTCGTTCCAATTCCTGAATAATCTCTTCCGCCGAACTGCGCAAAGTATCGGAATATCCATCTACGCTGATATGCTCCGGATCATCAAGCGCTGTCTCTATAAATGCCGTATGATAAATAATTTTTTCTCTTATATCATTAATCTTCTTTTTTACGCTTCCTTTTAGCTGGCTGACAGAACTTTGAAGTGCATATTCGTTTTCGGAATTGATTACATCTATAACCGCTTCAGCCTGTGAAAGATCCATCTTTCCGTTTAAAAATGCCCTCTTTGTAAATTCTCCCGGTTCGGCAGGACTTGCCCCGTTTTTTAACACGAGTTCCAACACTTTTTTTACAACAAATGTTCCGCCGTGACAATTTATCTCCACGGTATCTTCTCCTGTAAATGTTCCGGGAGCTTTCATCACAGTTACAAGAACCTCGTCTATTACTTCTTCCGATTTCTTTTCTGCCGAAGATATTTCTCTGTCTACAATATATCCATAATTTATCGTATGGCTTTTTACTTCACAAAGCTTTTTCTTACCTCTGTAAATACGGTCTGCAACTAAAACAGCTTCCTCTCCGCTGATTCTCACAATTCCTATTCCCGAGTTTGTCATTCCGGTCGATATGGCTGCGATCGTTTCTTTTCTCATTTTATCCCGTTCTCCCGATTTCTTAATTTAATACTTAACTTCCCGCAAACTAAAAATAAAGCATTACATTTTATTTTAGATTGAAAGTTCCCATTCGTCAACTTAAAACATTTCCGTAAACGTCAGCTTATTTATCCACTTATTTATTCACAAAAAAACGCCTGACGTTTCACGATATCCGCAAACTATCAGACGTCTTTTATTTTATTTAATTATCTTTTTAATGTAACTACAACTTTTCTGTACGGCTCTTCACCTTCACTGTGTGTCGTTACATATGGATCTGACTGCAGTGTGGAATGAATAATCCTTCTTTCATACGGGTTCATCGGCTCAAGTATAACAGGTCTTCTGTTCCTTTTTACCTTATGTGCAATATTTTTCGCAAGATGTTTTAATGTCTCTTCTCTTCTTGCACGATAATTTTCTGTATCGAGTTTCACTCTTACATAACCTGACTGATGTTTGTTTGCAACGCGGTTTGCAAGATATTGAAGGGAATCAAGAGTTTGTCCTCTCTTACCGATAAGAATTCCCATATTCTCACCTTTCATATCAACATAAAGAGCTCCGTCTTTGTCGATTGACGATGTGATCTCAACATCCATATCCATCGCTTTTAATGTGTCTTTTACAAACTGCTCTACATATCTGATCGTCTCATCTTCTACTTTTGCAAGAAGCTCTTTTTCTTTTACAGATACCGGCTCTGACTTTTCTTCTTTTGCATTTGCTGAAGCTTCTTCTTTTTCTGTCTTTTCTTCCCGCACAGCTTCTTCCTTTTTCGCTGCTTCTTCTGCCTGATGTTCTTTTACATCATCTTCTTTTACATTGTCTTCTTTTGCAAAATACTCTTTTACGGGATTCTCTCTTATTGTTTCTTCGACAGCTTTCAGAAACTCTTCTTCTTCTTTATCTTCTTTTTTCCACGCTTCGATCACAGCCTGTTTCATACCGATTCCAAGAAAACCTGCGCTTCCTTTTTCAATGACATTATATTCAAGTCTGTCGCTTGTAACACCTAATTGAATCAACGCTTCTGTAATCGCATCGTCCAAAGTTTTCGCAGATACTCTGATACTACCTTTCATACCATTCATTCCTTTCCCGCAAACAGTTTACTTCTTCTTTTTATTATCCTGCTTCTCCGGAATCACTTCTTCTGTTTTTACACCGCTGTTATATTTATTTACAAGATTTGCCTTTGATGTAAGACTTCCGGGTTTTGCATTTTTCGCAAGTTCCTGTGCTTTTCTGATCTTTTCTTCTTTTTCGGCATCGATTGCTCTTCCCTTTGCCTTAGAAGAAGATGTTCCTACGTTCCGGGTACTTGTTGTTGCCATCTTATTGATTTCTTCTGCCGAAGTACCTTTTTTCTCGCGTTTCTTTTTCGCTTTTTCCTGATTTTCTTTTATAATATCATCAATACTCTTTTTCGACAAATATTTATTTACCGCAAGCTGCTGAACGCTTCGTACAGCCGCGCTGGCTACCCAGTATAAACCAAGTCCTGCCGGGAGTGTAAAACCGAATACAACAGAGATCAACGGCATTGTATAAGTCATTGTCTTCATGGAAGCTGCCATCGGATTATCATCACTCATTGCCGCTCCACCTGCGCCTGCCTGTGAAAGTTTCACGCTGATAAACTGTGTCAAACCTGCAAGTACCGGAATCAGTACTGCGATAATAACTCCTGCGATCGAAGCCGCCGCCAAAGCATCTGTAAGAAGATTCCACGGATGTGCTCCTATATCGACTCCCAAAAAGTTATTCAGATGAGAAACTTCTGACATAGTATTATTTACAACGCTTTCAAGTTTCGGCATCTTATCGACCAGCTCATTCCATGTGGAACTTTGGAATTTATACATCACTTCGATCATATTGCCCGCTTTAGTATAATCTAATGATTCAGCTCCCGGAACAAGACCTGTCGCAAGAGATGACATAATCTTCTCATATCCTGTTGTTGCCTGGATTTTCTCAACAAGAGGTATATATACGTTTCTTACTTTTGTAACATATTCCGGAATATTTTGTACTACCGGATAAAGTCCGAACAGGAATACGAGCTGCAATAATGAAGGAAGACATCCGCTTGACATCTTCAGACCATATTTATCGTAAACCATATTCATCTCTTCCTGCTGTTTCAGCATGGAAGCCTGATCCTTTTTATTTGCATATCTTTTCTGGATCTTCTGAATCTCCGGCTGCATTACTGCCGACATCTTTGTAAACTTCTGCTGTTTGATCGTAAGCGGAAGAAGAAGCGTATATACGATAATCGTAAATACGATAATCGCCACACCGATATTTTCAATTCCGATTGCGCTCAACGCGTTGTAGATTCCGTTCATGACCTGACCTAACAGCCATGATACTTGCTTAATGATCGGCCAGTCATAAATTCCTGCAGCCGACATTACAAAAATTTCCATTACTTGTCCTCCTTAAGGTACCGGATCATACCCGCCTTTTGAAAACGGATTGCAGCGCAGGATTCTCCAGACGGTCAGTGCACCGCCTTTAACCGCACCGTATTTTTCTATCGCCTCGATCCCATACTGGGAACATGTGGGATAATACTTACATGTGCTGTATCCTTTCATACCGGATAAATACTTTCTGTAAAACCGGATCAGCCATAACATCACCTGCTTCATCCGCGCCACTTCCTTTTAATTATTTATATATTTTATGAAGCTTTCCGAGGTGGATCAGTGCGCTCTCAATCTCATGATAATTTCTTCCTTTGGCACTTGTTCTTGCAATTACAACTATATCTATTCCACAACGGAAATGTTCTTCCGACAGTCTGTAACTCTCTCTTATCAGTCTGGTCAGATGATGTCTGACAACACTGTTTCCGACTTTTTTACTTACCGATATCCCTATTCGGTTTTCCTGAAGTCCATTTTCTAAAATGTACATAACAAGATAACTGTTTGCAAAAGACGTTCCCTTTTTATAAACATTCTGAAAATCTCTGTTTTTCTTTAAAGACTGGGAAAATTTCATTCAAAACCTCTTCTTCAGTCTGTCCTGACTGCTTAATAAAAATAAATAGAAGAAAAGGCCACATATATGCGGCCTAAGCTGATAACTGTTTTCTTCCTTTTGCTCTTCTGGCAGCTAATACTTTTCTTCCGCCCGGTGTGCTCATTCTTGCTCTGAATCCGTGAACTTTAGATCTGGATCTTTTTTTCGGCTGAAATGTCATTTTCATATCAAATACACCTCCTCTTTTCTGATATACCTTATAATAAAGTATTCACAATAATTAACGTTTTTTTTCCGCGCTTTTATCAAATTTAACCTTTTCTTATTATAATTTGAAAAAACACTGCTCTTAATTATAGTAAGAAACCTGCTATAAGTCAAGCAAAATCAAGGGTTTCATAGAAATATTTTGCAATAACGCTACTATAATAAGCATACATCACAGTTTTACAAATAACAAAAGCTGAATTGTTAAAATAATGCAAGTTATTTTGACTTTTCCAAAAGTTATTCACAGAATGGGGAAAATTTTCGTTTTTTATGTGGATAACTTGTTAAAAACTTTGGGATAAGCTGTGAATAAAACAATTTTTTTCAAAAAAACGTCTATATTACGCAGATTATTGTTGTGAATAAAGTTATACACATTATTTCTCATTGCCTAAGAACCGCTTTTGATGTAAAATGTAATAGAGAGATTCTGCCTTTATATCTCTCTATTCTATTGATTAGGAGTTACTTTTGATGAATATTGTAGAACAAAACTGGGATTTGATATTAAATAAGATGAAACTTGAATACTGCTCATCTAATATTTCTTATACTACTTGGATTGCGCCTTTGACAGTTTATGAAGTAAAGGACAATACCGTTTATATTCTCGTCCAACTAAGGGCAAGCCTTGAACATATCGAAGAAAAATATCTTCTTCCTTTTAAAGTCTGCATTGCGGAAGTAACCGGAATTGAATTTGAAGTTGCTTTTGTTACAGACAATGAAGCGGTTATTCAGGAAAAAAAGGAAAATATTATTAAGAAAAACCGTGTTAACGCGATTTATGAAAAAGCGAACCTGAATCCAAAATATACATTTGATACTTTCGTAGTCGGAAGTAACAACAATTTCGCGCATGCCGCTTCACTTGCAGTTGCGGAATCACCCGGAGAGATTTACAATCCTCTCTTTATATACGGAGGCGTCGGATTAGGTAAAACTCATCTTATGCATTCCGTCGCTCATTTTATACTTGCAAACGATCCGTCTAAAAAAGTATTGTACGTTACAAGTGAAACTTTCACGAATGAATTGATCGACGCTTTGAAAGCCGGTAAAACGGGAAGTGAACTTGCCATGACAAAATTCCGTGAAAAGTACAGAAATAACGACGTTCTTTTAATCGACGATATTCAGTTTATAATAGGAAAAGAAAGTACACAGGAAGAATTCTTCCATACTTTTAATCATCTTCATGTATCGGGAAAACAGATTATCATATCAAGTGATAAACCCCCGAAAGATATCGAGACACTTGAAGCCCGTCTTAGGACAAGATTTGAGTGGGGACTTATTGCCGATATCTCGTCGCCTGATTATGAGACAAGAATGGCAATTCTAAGAAAAAAAGAAGAACTTGACGGACTTGAAAAATACCATATTCCGGACGATGTTATGCAATATATTGCCAATAATATCAAATCGAATATTCGTGAATTGGAAGGCTCTCTTAATAAGCTGATCGCTCTTTCTAACCTTGAAAATAAAAAGATCGATATCCCGCTTGCGGCGGAGGCGTTAAAGGATATGATCTCTCCGGATAATAACCGAGAGGTGACGCCTGAACTTATCATTGATATTGTATCTGAACACTTTAATATTCCGATTTCAGAGTTAAAAGGAAAGAAGCGAAATGCAGAAATCGTCCTTCCAAGACAGATCATCATGTATCTTTGCCGTACTCTGACGGATACGCCTCTTAAGGCGATTGGCGCTATCTTAGGCGGAAAAGACCATGCTTCTGTCAATCACGGCGTTAAGAAGATCGAAAACGAATTAAAAACCGATGAAGCTCTTAATAATACCGTCAACATTATAAAAAAGAAGATAAATCCGATATAATTGTGGATAACTATGTAGATTACTTCTTAAAAACTATGGGAAAAGATGTGAATAACATAATATCGACCTGAAGAGGTTCAGATTTATACCCACACTTTCCTCATCGTTTCAACTCGAATCCCACACAGTTATCACAAGCAGAAAACCTTGATTTTTCAAGGGGTTGAGATGGTTTTCAACTTATTCACAGCCTCTAATACGACGAATGCGGAATTGATTTTATATAAATCTATATTATTTCGTGCGCGTCTGACTTTTCCACACAGATCGAAAGGAGTTACTTTTTTATGAAAATCATATGCACAAAACAGAATCTGGCAAAAGGAGTGAGTATCGTTTCCAAAGCTGTTCCGTCAAAAACAACGATGCCAATTCTCGAATGTATTTTAATAGACGCATCTACAGACGTCATTAAACTTACAGCTAACGATATGGAACTTGGAATCGAAACGTCTATAGATGGAGAGATCATTGAAAGAGGTATTTTGGCTCTTAACGCAAAAATATTTGCAGAGATCGTCAGGAAACTTCCCGACAACGAAATTATCATAGATACACAAGGCGATAATCAGGCGCTTATCACAGGTGGAAAAGCAAAATTTAAAATCGCATCACTTCCGGGAGATGAATTTTCTTATCTTCCGAACATTGAGAAAGATGATTTTATAACAGTGTCGGAGTTTACACTAAAAGAAGTAATCCGTCAGACGATCTTTTCGATCGCCGACAGCGATACGAATAAAATGATGACAGGAGAACTTTTTGAAATCGAAGATAATATTTTGAAAGTCGTATCACTTGACGGTCATAGAATTTCAATCAGAAAAATAGAACTGAAAGATTCTTATGCGCCTAAAAAGGTAATCGTTCCCGGAAAAACACTTCAGGAAATCAGTAAGATCATAGGCGGGGAAGCAGAAGCCGATGTAGATATTTCATTTACGAAAAATCATATCGTATTTGAATTCGACAGGACGATCGTAGTATCAAGACTGATAGAAGGAGAATATTTCCGTATAGATCAGATGCTCTCAAGCGATTATGAAACGAAAGTAAAAATAAATAAAAGAGAGCTTCTTGAATGTATCGACCGCGCTACCTTGCTTATCAAAGAAGGAGACAAAAAACCGCTTATTATCGATATCAGAGACGAATCAATGGAATTTAAAATAAAATCACAGGTCGGTTCAATGGATGAAGATATTATGTGTATCAAAGAAGGCAAAGACCTTCTTATCGGATTTAATCCGAAGTTTTTGATCGAGGCGCTCCGAGTGATCGAAGATGAAGAAGTAGATCTTTATTTCATGAATGCAAAGGCGCCGTGTTTCATAAAAGACGAGGCACAAAGTTATATTTATCTTATTCTTCCTGTAAATTTTAACGCAGCAGTATAAAAGGAGTAAAATATGGAATTTTTTCATTTGAGAGCCGGAGAAGAATTTATCCGGCTCGGACAGGTTTTAAAAGCAGCCGGATTTGTTGAGAACGGCGGGCAGGCAAAAGAAGTAATACAAGACGGATTTGTCAGTGTAAACGGAGAAGTTGAGACGAGAAGAGGTCGTAAACTGTATCCGAACGACGTTGTATCTTACGAAGAAAATGAGTTGACGGTCAAACAATAAAGGGTGAATCCGAACATTGAAAAAAATGTAAAAAGCGTGTAAAATAAATTAGATGGGAAAGTTATGGTTATCAAATCTTTGAAGCTTAAAAATTACAGAAATTATGATCTTCTTGATCTGAAATTTGATCCGAAGACAAATATTCTGTATGGTGATAATGCTCAGGGAAAAACGAATATACTGGAAGCTTTATATTTATCGGGCACAACAAAGTCTCACAGGGGAACGAAAGACAGAGATGTCATTCAATTCGGGTATGATGAGTCACATATAGAGACGATCATTGAGAAAAGGAACATAGATTTTCAGATAGACATGCATCTTAAGAAAAACAGTCCAAAAGGGATTGCCATCGATAAAGTTCCGATCAGAAGAGCAGGTGAACTTTTCGGGATTGTTCATTTTGTGTTCTTTTCACCGGAAGACCTGAACATCATAAAAGAAGGACCGGCAGGGAGAAGAAGATTTATTGATCTGGAACTTTCACAGCTCGATAAAATTTATCTCAATAATCTTTCTAACTATAATCGAATCATTAATCAGAGAAATTCCTTGTTAAAAGATATATACGGACAGAGAAATCTGATAGAGACATTAGATATATGGGACATGCAGCTTGCGGAATATGGAAAAAAAATATTAGAGCGGCGTAAACAGTTTATAAAACAGGTCAATGATATTATTGCCGATATTCATTACAAGCTGACGGGAGGAAAAGAGCGGATCACATTGACATATGAGAGCAGTCTCGGAAATATAACGTTTGAAACTGCTTTGAGCAAATATAGGGAACGTGATCTGCGAATGAAGAGTACGACAGTCGGTCCGCACAGAGACGATATCTGTTTTACGACAGATGCGGGACTGGATATTCGGAAATTCGGTTCGCAGGGACAGCAAAGAACAGCGGCTTTATCACTGAAATTATCTGAAATTGAACTTGTAAAAGAAGAATTAAATGATACGCCTATCCTGCTTCTTGACGATGTATTGTCTGAACTGGACAAACATCGGCAAAACTATTTATTGGATAGTATCGATAATATACAGACGATCATAACATGCACAGGGCTGGATGAGTTTGTCAATCACAGATTTTCTATTAACAAGATATTTCACATAAAGAACGGACATGCAGTAAATGCAAATTAGGAGGGTATTACATGGGTGCATCAAGTACAGAATTTGACGCGGAATATGGAGCGGATCAGATCCAGATACTGGAAGGTCTGGAAGCCGTAAGGAAAAGGCCCGGTATGTATATCGGCAGCACTTCTACGAGAGGACTTCACCATCTTGTATATGAGATCGTGGATAATTCCGTAGACGAAGCTCTGGCGGGATATTGCGATGAAATACAAGTAAATATTAACAAAGATAATTCTGTTACAGTGTGTGATAACGGAAGAGGTATTCCGGTCGGTATTAATCACAAAGCGGGACTTCCGGCAGTTGAAGTTGTATTTACTGTACTTCATGCAGGAGGAAAATTCGGCGGAGGAGGATACAAAGTATCCGGAGGACTTCACGGAGTAGGTGCATCTGTAGTAAACGCACTTTCGGAATGGCTTGAAGTAGAAATATATCATGACGGTCAGATATACAAGCAACGTTATGAAAGAGGAAAAGTTGTATATAAATTAAAAGTGGTCGGCGAATGTGAACCTGATCGCACAGGAACGACGGTTACGTTTTTCCCGGATGCAGAAATATTTGACGATACGGTGTTTGATTATGATACGTTGAAACAGCGTTTCAGGGAAATGGCGTTTTTAACAAAAGGTCTGAAGATTGTATTAAGAGACTGGAGAGGCGAAGAATTACGAGAGCATACGTTCCACTATGAAGGCGGAATCAAAGAGTTTGTCACATATTTGAATAAAAGTAAAACTCCGCTTTACGAGCAGATCATTTACTGTGAAGGGATGAAAGACGGCGTTGCAGTGGAAATTGCGATGCAGCATAACGATTCTTACAGTGAAAATACTTATGGTTTTGTAAATAATATTACAACGCCGGAGGGCGGAACTCATATCGAGGGATTCAGAGGCGCTCTTACAAAGACGTTTAATGATTATGCAAGGAAAAATAAACTGCTTAAAGATAGCGAACCGAATCTTTCCGGAGACGATATCAGAGAAGGGCTTACTGCAATCGTAAGCGTGAAGATCGAAGATCCTCAATTTGAAGGTCAGACGAAACAAAAGCTTGGAAACAGCGAGGCAAGAGGTGCGGTAAACAGTATTCTGTCTACTCAGCTTGAAATTTTTCTGGAACAAAATCCAAGCGTTGCCAAAATTACGGTTGAAAAATCAGTTATGGCTCAGCGGGCAAGAGAAGCTGCAAGAAAAGCAAGAGATCTTACGAGAAGAAAATCGGCGTTGGAAGGAATGTCTTTGCCGGGAAAACTTGCAGACTGTTCCGACAAAGATCCTGTAAATTGTGAAATATACATCGTAGAGGGAGATTCCGCCGGAGGTTCGGCGAAGACGGCTCGTGATCGTGCCACACAGGCAATCCTTCCTCTTCGAGGAAAAATTTTGAATGTAGAAAAGGCGCGTCTCGATAAAATATATGCAAATGCCGAGATTAAAGCTATGATAACTGCATTCGGAACCGGAATTCATGAAGACTTTGATATTTCAAAATTAAGATATCATAAAATCATTATTATGACCGATGCCGATGTAGACGGAGCACATATAAGCACATTGCTGTTGACGTTTCTTTATCGTTTCATGCCCGATCTTATCAAAGAAGGTTATGTATATCTTGCACAGCCACCTCTTTATAAGCTGGAAAAAAATAAAAAAGTATGGTATGCATACAGCGACGAAGAATTAAATCAGATACTTACAGAAGTAGGACGAGACAGTAATAATAAAATTCAGAGATATAAAGGTCTGGGTGAGATGGATGCAGACCAGTTATGGGAAACAACAATGGATCCTGAACATAGAATTTTGCTGCGTGTAACGATGGATGAAGAAACGTCATCTGAACTCGATCTCACATTTACGACTCTCATGGGAGATAAAGTAGAACCAAGACGCGAATTCATAGAAGAAAACGCAAAATACGTTAAAAATTTGGATATATAGCACTTTACAGCGACTATTCATGGAATTGATTGAGGTAAAAAATCAGGTTTACTTGATTTTTTACAGAAAAGCAATTCTATGGTTTGGCATTGGAAATGCCAAACCGGTAAGAAAATCAAGGAACGAAGATTTTCTTACCGGATAGGAGCGGAAGCAAACTAAAAGTAATTCTATGAATTTAATCAGTAAAAAGGAGATAAAGAATGGAAGATAATATTTTTGACAAAGTCCATGAAGTCGATTTGAAAAAGACAATGGAAACTTCCTACATTGATTACGCGATGAGCGTTATTGCGGCAAGAGCTCTTCCGGATGTAAGAGACGGACTGAAGCCGGTGCAAAGAAGAATTTTGTATTCCATGATCGAGTTGAATAACGGTCCGGATAAACCGCATCGTAAATGTGCCCGTATCGTCGGAGATACAATGGGTAAATATCACCCTCATGGAGACAGTTCTATATACGGGGCTTTAGTAAATCTTGCACAGGAATGGTCAACAAGATATCCTCTTGTTGACGGTCACGGAAATTTTGGTTCTGTCGACGGAGACGGAGCTGCCGCGATGCGTTATACAGAAGCACGTTTAAGTAAAATTTCAATGGAAATGACGGCGGACATCAATAAAGATACGGTTGATTTTGTCCCGAACTTTGACGAGACAGAGAAAGAACCTGTTGTACTTCCGTCAAGATTTCCTAATCTTCTTGTAAATGGTACGTCAGGTATCGCGGTTGGTATGGCAACCAATATTCCTCCGCATAATCTGCGTGAAGTCATCAATGCCGTTGTAAAGATCATAGACGATCAGATTGATGAAAACGGAGAAACTTCGATTGAAGATATTCTTCAAATTATCAAAGGACCTGATTTCCCTACAGGGGCAGAGATACTCGGTACGAGAGGAATAGAAGAAGCATATAGGACAGGCCGCGGAAAAATCAGAGTAAGAGCTGTGACAAATATCGAGCCGATGCAGAACGGAAAAAACAGAATTATCGTTACAGAACTTCCGTTTATGGTAAATAAGGCACGTCTTATTGAAAAAATAGCAGAACTTGTAAGAGACAAAAAAGTAGATGGAATTACGGATTTAAGCGATCAGTCAAGCAGGGAAGGAATGCGTATCTGTATCGAACTTCGCCGTGATGTAAATCCAAATGTTATTCTAAATCAACTTTATAAACATACACAGCTTCAGGATACGTTCGGAGTGATCATGCTTGCACTTGTAAATAATGAGCCGAAAGTCATGAACATTCTTGATATGCTGAAATATTATCTAAAGCATCAGGAAGAAGTTGTTACAAGAAGAACAAAATACGATCTGAATAAGGCGGAAGAAAGAGCTCATATTTTGCAGGGATTGCTCATTGCCTTAGATAATATTGACGAAGTAATCAAGATTATTCGTGGATCGAAAAATGTTCAGGAAGCAAAAGCAGAGTTGATCTCTCGATTTGATCTTTCAGAAGTGCAGGCACAGGCAATCGTGGATATGCGTCTGCGTGCTCTTACAGGTTTGGAAAGAGAAAAACTGGAAGCGGAATATGCTGAATTGATGAAAAAAATCGAAGAATATAGGGCAATTCTTGCGGACAGAAAACTTCTTCTCGGAGTTATAAGAAAAGAAATTCTTGTTATTTCCGAAAAATACGGAGATGAAAGAAGAACTCATATCGGCTATGATGAATTTGACATTTCGATGGAGGATTTGATTCCGAGAGAAAATGTTGTCATTACTGTGACAAATATGGGATATATTAAGCGGATGAGCATGGATACGTTCAAGAGCCAGAACAGAGGTGGCAAAGGAATTAAAGGAATGCAGACGCTTGAAGAAGATTTTATAAGAGAATTATTTGTTACAACGAGCCATCATTATATTATGTTCTTCACAAATAAAGGTCGTGTGTACAGGCTGAAAGCATATGAGATACCGGAAGCTGGAAGAACGGCAAGAGGAACGGCTGTTATTAATTTACTTCAGCTTATGCCGGATGAAAAAATTACGGCGACAATTCCGATCAAAGAATATGAAGACGGAAAGTATCTGTTTATGGCAACAAAGAAAGGTCTTGTTAAAAAGACTCCGATCCAAGATTATATGAACGTGAGAAAGACCGGACTTGCGGCAATCTCATTAAGGGAAGACGATCTTTTAATCGAAGTAAAAGTAACAGATAATGCACAGGATATTCTTCTTGTTACAAAATATGGACAGTGTATCCGGTTCAACGAAAAAGACGTTCGTTCCACAGGCCGTGTTTCTATGGGTGTCAGAGGAATGAATTTGAGCGATAATGATGAAATCATTGGTATGCAGATGAGCAGTCAGGGCAAAGATATGCTGATTGTTTCGGAAAAAGGTATGGGAAAACGTACAAGTATGGAAGAATTCACAAAACAAAATCGCGGCGGAAAAGGCGTGAAATGCTATAAGATTACGGAAAAGACCGGAAATGTAGTCGGTATGAAAGCTGTAGATGAAGAAAGCGAGATCATGATCATCAATACAGAAGGAATCGTAATCCGAATGAAATGTTCTGATATTTCTCAATATGGAAGAATAACATCAGGAGTAAAATTGATTAATCTTCCTGAGAAAGAAAGAGTGGCAAGTGTAGCAAAAGTAAGAACAGCTTCAGCGGAAATTGACGGTGAAGAAGTTGAAATCAAAGAAGAGGACGACTCGCCGGAAAATACATCTGAAATTATAGTGGATAATTCAGAAGATAACGTATCAGATGATGTGGAAAACAAATAAAAACAGAGAAAACATTGTTGATAAATAGTTTAATCTGTGTGAAAAGATCGATAATGAACTGATTTTTCAATCGTTAGAAGTTTGCGATAAATAGATTGAAAAAAAGTTCATTGTCGGTCTTTTTTTGCGGCGCTGCGAACAGAAGTACGGATGATGTTCTATTAAGAATACGATGTAATAATGGGTGATGATATAGAATAAAATAATTTATAAAAAGTATTAAAGTAAAAAGGTAATACGTAAAAAGAAAGGGAGCGGGACAACTGGGAAAGAAAGTTTTGTACATGGCAGTGAATTTTATGATCCGTGCGGTGATAGGAATGGCGCTTATTTTTTTTATAAATCAATACGTTATTCCACCTGAATCTTCAATTAATGTAGGTTTGAATGCAGTCTCTTTTTTGACATCGGGAATGCTTGGAATTCCTGGGGTTGGACTGCTTTATGGGATTGTTTGTTATCAGATTTTGTGAGTTTTTTACAAAAAACAGCAGATTTAAAATTTGTTGTAGACAAAATAGAATCTGCTGTTTATAATGCATTTTACCGACAGAGATCAACTGTTGGAACATCTGTTTTTGAGGGAAAGCAGATATTCAAAAATCCGGGAGTAAAAAAGACCGGATATCGTATATTTTTATTCGTGCTGTATAGTTCACGGCAAAATTCAAATTATGACGGAAAAACAATATAAAGGCATTGCAGGTAATTTTTTGATTTGTGATGTGCAGAAAGAATATGCGGAACATTTATTAAGCATATTAGTAAAACGTTTCGGAATGCGTTTTCAATTTCATTTTTTCAGTAATGTGAAAAAGATAGAGCAGTTTGCGGAAAAAGCAGAGATAGAAATTCTTTTGATTGCGGAAGACTGCGTCTCTGAAATAAGGGGGAATGTAAAAGCAAAAAAGAAATTTATATTGTCAGAAAGTATGAAAAAAGAGGAAAAACAGGGAGAAACGACGATATTCCGATATCAGTCGGCAGATGAGATTCTTAAGATCATTCAATCGGGGATAGGAGAAGAAGAGGCGAAAGCCGCACATAAGCCGCAGAAAAAAACAGAAGAAAAATATGATGCGGTTCAAAGTGATTTTACTGCTCCAAAAAGAAAAATAGGAATACGTGACGAACCTGAAGAAAGCGGTCTGATCGGTATCTATTCTCCGATACACAGAATCGGAAAAACAGAGTTTGCACTTTGTTTAGGCGAAAAAATATCGGAAAAAGTTCCGACTCTTTATATCAACATGGAAGGATATTCGGGAAATGATTTTTATTTCAAAGGTGAAAAAAATCAAGATTTAGGAGATCTTCTGTATTACTTAAAGCAAGAGAGAATTGATTATGGTTTGAAAGCAAGCCTTATGACAGGGCAATATAAGCAATTGGATTATATCATGCCTATCTCAAATGAGAATGATCTAAGAGAAGTGACGAAGAAAGAATGGATCTATTTTTTGGATACGATTATGGACCAATGCATATATAAGGCTGTAATCCTTGATCTTGGTGATTGTGTTTCGGGGCTTTACGACATATTGAAAAAATGTAGTCGTATATATACGCCTTATATACAAGATGAAATTTCTATGGCAAAAATGAGGCAATATGAAGAAAATTTAAAAACAGCAGGATATTCGGACATATTAAAACGAACCATGAAGCGACAGATGAGAGTGAAGTGACATAGTATGATATCTGCAGAATTGATGTATGAGAAAGTTATGCATCGCATGGATATGACAAAAGAAACAAAGGAAGAAGAACTTCAGGAAATTATAAGGACTGTATTAGAGGATGAGTCTAAAAAAGAATTTATCCCCTTAAGTGAAAAAATCAGATTGAGCAGGGAACTGTTTAATGCTTTTCGCAGACTGGATATATTACAGGATTTGATTGAAGATGACAGTATTACAGAGATTATGGTGAACGGAACGGAGAACATTTTTTATGAGAAAGAGGGAAAGTTATATCGGACAAACAGACATTTTTTCTCAGAGTCAAGATTGTGCGATGTGATACAGCAAATTGTAGGAGAGGCAAACAGGTATGTCAATGAGACTTCACCTATTGTCGATGCAAGATTAGCTGATGGATCTAGGGTAAATGTTGTATTAAAGCCAGTGGCAGTGAACGGACCGATCATGACGATCAGAAAATTTCCGTCAAAAGCGATTAAGATGAATGATCTGATCAAAATGGGAAGTTTAACGAAAGAAGCGGCAGAGTTTATCAGGAAGATCGTCCGTTCAAAATATAATATTTTTGTGAGCGGTGGAACAGGAGCCGGGAAAACAACTTTTTTGAATGCAATGTCGGATTTTATCCCAAAAGAAGAAAGGATTATTACGATAGAAGATAATGCAGAACTTCAGATTCAGGGAGTTGAAAACCTTGTCAGACTTGAAGCGCGTGAAGCGAATTTGGAAGGAGAAGGAGCAGTTACGATTCGTGATCTGATCAAATCGGCTTTAAGAATGAGACCGGATCGCATTATTGTAGGTGAAGTCAGAGGAGAAGAGACTGTAGATATGATTTCATCGGCGATGCTGAACGGACACAGCGGATCAATGTCAACCGGTCATGCAAATAACCCGAAGGACATGCTTCACAGAATTGAAACGATGATGATGATGGGAATAGACCTGCCTTTGCAGGCGATTCAAAGGCAGGTTGCATCGGCTCTGGACATTATTATTCATCTTGGAAGAATCAGGGATAAAACGAGAAAAGTTCTTATGATTGAAGAGATACTCGGATATGAGGATGGGAAGATACAGACAAAAACATTATATGAGTTTAAGGAGGTGGGAACAGAAAATGAAAAAGTTAAAGGAAGCATTATGAAGGTTGCTGAACTTGAAAATACCGGAAAACTTGTGGCTGCAGGATATTAAAAAAACAGAATACATTTTTTTGGCAGTAAAGTCGATAGCGGTCATCCTTTTGATCACATATGTATTTTACGAATCTTTTCTTCCGATATTTTTTATGATTCCCATATGGGTTATATATGCAAGAGACGGACTTCGTGATTTGTGCCGTAAAAAAGAAAAGGAATTCAGAGTTCAATTCAGTAATGCGATACAGGCAATGGGAGCGGCATTGAAAGCGGGATACTCTGTAGAAAATGCGATAAGAGAAGCAGAAAAAGATCTCGCACCTATGTATGAAGAAAATGTAAGGATCAGAAAAGAATTTAGAAAAATGGTACATCAGCTTGATATGAAAATGCCGGCAGTCAGCGTGATGGAACAGTTTTCCGAAAGAATGAAACAAGAGGATACAGAAGATTTTGTCACTGTATTTTCATCTGCGAAGATGAGCGGAGGAGACAGTATTTCAATCATACGAAATGCAGTAAAGATTATAAGCGGGAAGATTGATACGGAACAGGAAATCCAAACGATGTTCGCTTCAAAAAAATTAGAATTTGAAATTATGTGTGCAGTTCCGTTTTTTATTATTTTATACATGAAGCTGACATTCGGAGAATTTCTAAGTGTTTTATACGAAAATGCAGCGGGGAGGTGTTTCATGACAATTTGTTTAATCGTATATATTGCAGCGTACAGCTTTGGAAGAAAAATCATTCATATTGAGGTATAGGCTATGAACAGAGCAACAGTAAATAAAATATTCCAAAAGCATCCTGTTTATGTTAAAGCAGGGATGATCGCGGTCATTTCGATTATTATTTTCGGATGTGTATATAGTAAAGATAATGGGAAAAAGCTTGAAAAAGATGAGAAAGGAAGGGAAATATTAAGACGGAATGAGAGCGGAAAAGATGAACTCAAAAACATGAAAGTAAAGATTGATGAAAAACAGGAAGACATCAGTATTTCGGTTTCAGGGAAAAAATATGATGAAGAAGAGCTGAAAAATGCATTTTCAGAAGCTGAAAAAGAAGTTGAACAAGCTGTTCTCGGAAAAAATAAAAGTTTGGATGAAGTAAGATCGGACTTGAATCTAATCACATCTGTTCCGGAAAAAAATATGAAAGTTTCATGGGAACTGGATCGTTATGACGTTATGGATATACAGGGACATTTACAGCAGGATAATTTATCGACAGAAGGAACATTGATAAAACTTACAGTGATTTTAACATATGAAGATGAGGAAGAACGATATGAATTTTATGCAAAAGTATTTCCGTCGGAATTAAGCGCTGATAAAGAAGAGATGAGGCAGCTTCAAGAAAAGGTTGAAGAAGCTGATAAAAAGACAAAAACAAAAGACTATATCGTTCTTCCCGAACAGGTAAACGGAAAAAAAGTTATATGGGCATATGGAGTTCAGACGAGAGCATATGGAATTCTTGTTATGGGAATCGGATTTGCAGTTTTTGTGATTATATCATCATCACAAAAAGAGAAAGAAGAAAAGAAAAAAGAATTCAGAGAAATGAAACTGGACTATCCGCAAATTATTAATAAATTTAATCTTTATATCAAATCCGGAATGACGATCAGAAAAGCATGGTTTAAAATTGCCGGAGAATATGAGAAAGATCAAAAAGAGAAAGAACAGATATCCGCTAAAGCGTGCGGCAGGAAAAAAGCTTATGAAGAAATGGTTAATGTAATGTATAAGATCAGCGGAGGAGCTTCTGAGGGAGAATGTTATGAGGAATACGGTATAAGATGTAATCTGTCCGAATATCGAAAATTCGGAATGATGTTGTCTCAAAACTTAAGAAAAGGAACGAGAGGACTTACAGAATTACTTGAAAGAGAAGCGGAGGATGCGTTTGAGCAGCGAAAAAATCTGGCGAAAAAAGCAGGAGAAGAAGCAGGAACAAAATTAATGATTCCGTTATTTTTAATGTTGATCATTGTTTTTGCGATTGTAATTGTTCCGGCATTTTTCTCAATCAGAATATAAAATCCGAATAAAAGATAGCAAGTAAGAGAAAAAGCAAAGTTTAAAAAGTCGGGAAAAAATGCCGTAGGAAAGGAGAAAATATGGAAAAAAAGATTATGAAAATAAAAAGCTGTGTAATTTCCGGTCAAAGAAACTTAAAAGAAAATATTTGCAGATTTTTCACGGAAAGAAAATATATATCGGGAATTACAGTGATAGAACTCGTGCTGATATTAGTTATTGTCATAGCGCTTCTGTTGATCTTTAAAACAGAACTGATCAATCTGATCAATTCGATTTTCGATAAGATCACATCTGAAAGTTCAGGCATTTAATTAGAAAATATGAAAGTAAAGAAAGCAGAAATAACGGCATTTTTAAGTCTTATAGTTGTTCTTCTTATTTCGTTTATATTTGGAATTATAGAAATTACTGTGATACAGACAGAAAAGAATCTTAGCAGGATATGTGCTGACGGAGCAATATTTTCCGTATTCGGAGAATATGAAAGCCAACTGATGGAAGCGTACCATATATTCGGACTCGATGGGAGTTATGGAACAGGAGAGTTTAATGAAGATAAGATAATAGGCAGGATGCATTATTACAGTAATAAAAATATAGATTATAAGATAAACGGGATTCAATATCTTACTGACAACAAGGGACAGGCTTTTAGGGAACAGGTTCTTACATATATGGAGCAAAAATATGGAATAGGACTGATAGAAGATCTGGCAGGCAGGACATCTGTATGGGAAGAAGAAAGCATACAAGGAGAAGAAATCCGGCAGGTGGAAGAAACGATACTTGATGAGTTTGAAGAAATAAAATCATCTGGACAATCAGAGAATGAAGGAGCGGATGAAGAAGAAACAGAATCTGAAGATTTGGCAGAGTTAGAAGAAAATCCCTTTCAATGTTTGGAGCAGATAGAAAGAACAGGAATTTTATCTGTTGCAATGCCGAAGGATATGCCGCTTTCAGGGCGTCAGATCGATCTTGATCTGCAGGCTTCAAAAAGGAGTCTGCAGACAGGAAGAGGCAAGTTTCCTATGAGGAAAAATACAGATAAGGCGAAAGAAAAATTGTTGTTTAACGAATATATTATGCAGAACTTTACGCAGGCTTCCAAAGAAAATATTTCGGAATATCCAGACTCAGACGAAAAGAACAGATCTCTTGATTACGAGATTGAATATATTATTTCGGGAAAATCTTCTGATAAAGAAAATCTGGAAAGTGTCGTTACAAAAATATTTTTCATAAGGATGGCTTTAAATTATGTTTATCTTATGGGAGATTCTGTGAAAAAGTCGGAAGCAATGGCATTGGCAGCGACAATTTCAACTTTATTATTAATTCCGGAAGCAGCGGAAGCTGTAAAACAACTGATCCTGTTAGCATGGGCGGCAGGAGAAGGTGTTATAGATATAAGATCTCTTCTTTCAGGAAATAAAGTTCCGCTAGTAAAAACATCGGATAACTGGCAGTTGACGCTTGCGTCATTATTCACACTGGGAATAGGAGATGACGGTATTTCAGGTGCGGATGCAGAAGAAGGAATTACATATAAAGAATATTTGAGGGCATTTTTGTTTTTACAACCGGAAGAGGAGACAACAATGCGTACGATCGATCGTATAGAAGAAAATATGCGGTTAGAACAAAACTGTGAAAAATTTAGAGCAGATCACTGTGTAACGAAGTGTGAGATAAGAAATAAGGTTGAAATATTCGGTGATCTTGCGTATACATTTCCGTCATATTACGGGTACGAATAAGGTTATCTTTGGTGCAGATGCTCTTTCTCTCTCCCGCACTCCCTCATGCGGAAAAATCATCTTATAAAAAAATGAAAGGAAAAGTCGGTTGCGATGAGTAAATACAATACGAATAAAAATAAATACTTGGCAAAATCTGAAAGAGCATCTGTACCAAAGATAACCAAAAAACAAAAAGGAAGCATTACGATTGAAGCCGCATTTGCGATTCCGTTGTTTCTTTTCGCAGCACTTTGTCTTATATGGATGATCGAAATACAGAGCATTAAAATAGGCGTAAAACAGGCTGCTTATAGTGCTGCTAAAAGTGCGGCGGAAGATACAGCAGTCATTCCGGTTCTAAATACAATCAAGTTAAAATCAGATATTATTCGTTTACTTGGAAAAGAGAGAATTGAAAGAAGTATCATTGTTGATGGAAGTGAAGGAATTTCTTGTTGGAATTCATATTTATCCTCGAAAACAGGAGAAATGAATATTCATGTTAAGTATGAGGTGAGAGTTCCGCTTCCTTTATTCGGAAATCCATCGGCAAAGATGGAAGAAACATTCAGAATCCATGGATGGACAGGGTATGGAAAGGACAAAAAAACCGAAGATTCGGAAATTGTTTATATAACAGAAAAACAATCGGTTTATCATGAAGATTATCATTGTTCTTATTTGCAGTTGTCTATTAGATTTGTTCCTTATGAACAGTTGGAAGAAATACGCAATGAAAACGGCGGAATATATTATGCCTGTGAAAAATGTGTATACGGTGATGCATCGACCGGGGTGTATATTACCGAAAATGGAAGTAAATACCATAATTCATTAGGATGCAGCGGGTTAAAAAGAACGATCAGAGCAGTGAAAAAAACGGAAGTACAAGGTATAGGAGGGTGTTCGAGATGTTCAGGGAAATAAATGTTGCAGGTTTTGTGTTGAAGAACGGATGGGTGTTCTGCCAGATTACATTTTTGATCTACATGATAATACTTGCCGTCATGGATATAAAAAGAAGACAAGTGCATCTTGGATTTTTGTTATCAGGAATTATATGGGTAATTTTATCGGTAATATGTGAAAGGACAGTTTCAACAGGAGAGATTATCGCAGGCATACTCGCAGGAGCATTTTTTCTTTTAATTAGTAAATTAACAAAGGAATCTTTTGGTTACGGAGATAGTATTTTAATAGTTATTATGGGAGCATTTCTTGGCTTTTGGAGTCTTATGTCAGTACTTTTTATGGCGTTTTTTATGGCAGGATTGTTTTCGGTTATTATGCTTCTAAAAACAAAATTTCATAAAAAATCAAAGTTTCCGTTTATTCCGTTTTTAATGGCAGCATATGCAGGAGGGATCATTTTGAATGGATACTAAAAAGATGAGATGGGTGAGTGGAAATTCGGTAATAGAAATGTCATATATAATGCCGCTATTTTTCAGTCTTTTTGTAATTATCATTCATACGGTGTTTTATTATCATGATAAAGCGATTATAGGAGGCGCTGCGGCTGAGTCTGCCGTTATGGGAGCGCAGTATGTCAGAAGATATGATAAAAATTATGATATAGAAGCATTTTTTCAAGAGAAAATTCACGGGAAATTAATTTATATGACAGATGTTAATGTTATTGCAGAAGTAAATAAAGAGGAAGTTCAAGTATTTGCAGAGGCGAAAAGATCATTTATGAAAACAAATGTAAAACGTACGGCTGATATTGTAAATCCTGAAAAAAAGATCAGATTGCTAAAATAAGACAGTAAAAAGCGGAGTTGTTTTAATTGAGAAGAAAAAGCGGAGTGGAAAAGAAAATGCAGATTACATATCAGAATGAATGGGAATATACCAATATACATGTAGATCTTCCTATTCCGTATGAGGAAGATTATCAGATTAAGATGATACATTATAATAAAATAAAGGGAATGCTGCCGGTACAAGGTATCGGACGCGACGGGCAAAGCCGATATACATTTCGTCTGGAAAATGGAATGAGTATGGATAAAATTTATGAAGAAGCAGAAATAAGCGGAAAAGAAATTGAAGATTTTATGGAACAACTTTCTGTTATAACAGAACAGATAAAAATATTTTTTCTGAATAATAATCATATTATTTTGGATCCGAAATTGATTTTTAAAAAGGCAGAACAATACTATTTCTGTTATCTGCCGATTATAAAAAAAGAAAATGAACCGACAATGTGTGAAGCGTTTCATGAACTTACGGAATACTTTGTAAAACATCTTGATTATAAAGATACAGAAGGTGTTTTTCTTGTTTCAAAAATACACAGGGAAACATTAAAAGAAAATTATGACCTTAAAAAGGTGATAGAAACTTGTAAAAAAGACGTAAAAAAGCAGAAACAGGCAGAAAAGCAAAAAAGAATACGAAAAATAGAAGAAAAGAAGAAAAGAGACGAAGCACAGGAAAACATTTCGGAAAAAGCAATATTTTCCCCTGCGGAAGAGCGGATAAGTACAGATAAAATATCAGAAATATGTAAAGAAGAGCAAATCTACATGAAGGAAAGCACAGTAAAAAAAGTAATAAATAGAATAAAAGGTGACAGATGGGGAAAGTGGGATGATTTGATTACGGAAATGGATGGACACAGCACATCGGGTATTTTATAATTAAAAAAGAAATATATTGTAGTAGAAAAGAGGACTTGACGTGAGAAGAAAACCCGAAGCTTTTTGTACAACTGTTTTGATAGTTATTAATGTTGCAGTATTTTTAATCTTGTCAATGTTAGGAGATACGGAAGATGCAGCCTTTATGCTTCAGCATGGGGCGATGTATGAACCGTTTATTACAGAAGGACAGGAATATTATAGAATATTTACGTGTATGTTTCTTCATTTTGGAATTACACATTTAATGAATAATATGGTAATGCTCGGAGCATTAGGTTGGAATCTGGAACTTGAAATAGGAAAGCTTCGTTTTATTATAATTTATTTTCTCAGTGGAATCGGAGGAAATATACTTTCTTTGATTGCAGCAATTTCTGCAGGAGAATCTGCGGTTTCTGCAGGAGCTTCGGGAGCGGTCTTCGGACTGATGGGAGCGCTTCTCTATGTAGTAATTGCGAACAGAGGAAGATTAGGACAGCTTTCGGGAAGAGGAATGATTTTTATGGTTGTTCTGAGTCTTTATTTTGGGTTGACGAGCAGCGGAGTTGATAATATGGCTCATATAGGGGGGCTCATATGCGGATTCATTTTTGCTGTTATTTTATACAGACCGAAAAAAATACATTATAACGAATACTGATATTCGATCAGACCGGCAATGTTATAGTGAAAACAGTTCCGGTTTCATCAGAAGAAGTTACGATTAAAGTGCCTCCGTGAGCTTCTATAATCTTTTTTGAAAGAGCAAGTCCCAGTCCGGTTCCATTTGTTTTATATGTGACGAACGGATCAAAAATAGTATTAACGATATCATCGGAAATTCCGCATCCGTTGTCGGTACAAGAAATTACAATAGAATCAGATATTTTTTCGGCACAAAGAAAAATAGATCCTTTTGAGTCGGTAAAAGTTTTTTCAGAGACAGCGTCTTTTGCATTTTGCAGAAGATTTAAAATAACTTCTTCAAATTTTATCTTATCACCTGTATAGTTGTCGGAATTAAGTGATATTTTTGATGTGAACTCAATATTTGAATTTATCGAATCAAGTGACATTGCAAAGGAAACGGCAATATTTTTGAGAAGTTTTTCCAGTGAAAAGACAGAGTGGTGCAGCGTACTTCCGTTGTTGAAATCTGAAAGTTCATTGAGCAGGTTACACATAAATTCAATATCTTCGATTGCCTGAGACCAACCGTGAAAGTTAATAACTTCAGGATGCTGTATCTCTATAATCTGCAGAGCAGAGGATACGAGAGTCAGAGGGTTTCTGATTTCATGGGAAATCATGGATACAATCGTCTGATGGTTTTCAAGGAGTTGTGAAACGATTTGTTTTGCCGTTTCGTTTTCACTTGTTAATTGGTTCATTTTGTTAATATTGATATTAGTAAGCATAAATATTTTCTCGCTTTCATACTGAAATAAATATGCGAAACAGTGTACGCATAAATTAAGTCTAGCATGAGAAAAATTCTTGTTCAATATAATTCATACGACGAAATTCGACAAAAAATGCAACAGAAAGTATACTACAAAATAAATAGGAATTTTTGATAAAGTTTTTCTTTTGTGGTAAAATGAGGTATATGTAATCATAATAAACAAAGGAAAAGAGGCGTTATTTTATGAAAGAAAAAGATTGTATTTTCTGTAAGATTGCGGCAGGTGAAATTCCGTCTGCAACGCTTTATGAGGATGATGATTTTCGGGTAATACTGGATCTTGGACCGGCATCAAAAGGTCATGCATTGATTCTTCCGAAAGAACATTACCGCAATTTATATGATATTGATGAGGAAGTAGTTGCAAAAGCGATGATTCTTGCTAAAAAGATGGTAAATAAATTAACAAAAGTTCTTGATTGCGACGGATATAATATTGTTCAAAATAATGAAGAGTGCGCAGGTCAGAGCGTATTCCATTTTCACATGCATCTGATACCGAGATATAAAGGGGATCAAGTCGGTCTTGGTTGGAAGATGGGAGAGTTGTCGGAAGAAGATAAAAAAGAAATTTTGGATAAAATGAAGTAAACCGGAGAAATTATGTTAACAGGTAATCGTGAATACAACGAGATTTATAAAAAGTATAAAAATCTCGTCCTGAAAGTTGCGTATATTTATTCAGGTGATAATTACGATGCGGCAGAAGACATAACTCAGGATACATTTCTTAAACTATACATAGGATTTGAAGAGCTGAAAGATGGAAATGTTTCGGCATGGTTATATACAACAGCAAAAAATTCTGCGCTGAATTTTAATAAGAAGTTCAAAAGGGAAGTGCTGTCTGAAGATGATGAATTGTATAAAAACAAAGAGCAGTTTGGAGAAAGCTTAGAAACGGAATTTATAGAGAAAGAGGAAGTTTTATACAAAAAAGCAATTCCATGAGAAAATAATGGCAGCATTGTCAAAGAAGAATCCAAGATGGTATGAAGCAATCATACTTGTTTATTACATGGATATACCGCAGGTAAAAGTGGCCGAAATAATGGAAATTAGGAAAGAAGTCTTACATGCTTTGCTGCATAGGGCTAAGAAATGGATACGTAAAAAGTTCGGTGCGGAGTATGAAGAGATGCAGGATAAAGATGGTAGAATTCCTTAGAAAATAAGCAGCAGCTACTTCTAAGATAGTTGCTGCTTAAATAAGAGTCAGGATGAATGTTTGGATAAACGCTTGGAATAATATATTGTTTTTGAAAACATTTATTTGGATGCCTGAGTGATCATAGAGATGATCGTGTCAATCGAATCTTGTTGGTTGGAATTACGCATTGCATCGACGTATGAACCACGTTTTTCAAACAGTTTATATACAGTGGAAGTAAGGGTTTCTTTTGTAAGATCTTCTTCCTCTAAAACCATACTGAATCCCTGACGTTCAAAAGAGCGGGCGTTTAATATCTGATCTCCACGGCTTGCTTTGGCAGAAAGCGGAATCAGAAGGTTTGGTTTCCTAAGAGCAAGGAGTTCGCATATTGCGTTTGCACCGGCTCTGGAGATGACAATCTCGGATAATGCAAAAATGTCGCGAAGCTCATCTTTTACATATTCAAATTGACAGTATCCTTTTGTGTTTTTTAAAGATTCATCGGTTTTTCCTTTTCCGCATAAATGAATGATTTGGAAATCTTTCAGCAGACATGGAAGGCTCTCTCTGACCGCATTGTTTACAACAACAGAACCAAGACTTCCGCCGATTACGAGGATAACAGGTTTATCTGCAGTGAATTTGCAGAGATCCATTGCTGCGATTTTATTGCCTGAGAGAAGTTCCTGTCGAATCGGAGAACCTGTAAGGACGGCTTTCCCTTCCGGAAGGCAATCCAATGTTTCAGGAAAATTACAGCATATTTTTGCTGCGGACGGAATTGCGATTTTATTAGCAAGACCGGGAGTCATATCTGATTCGTGAATGATCACCGGAACTTTACATTTTTTTCCGGCGAGTACAACAGGAACAGATACAAATCCGCCCTTTGAAAAAATGACATCGGGTTTTAAATTTTTAATCAGTTTGCGGGCTTCTCCAAAACCTTTAATAACACGGAAAGGATCGGTAAAATTTTGTAAACTGAAATAACGGCGAAGCTTCCCGGAAGAAATTCCGTGATATGGAATGCCAAAAGGCTCGATCAGATCCTTTTCAATCCCGTTATAAGAGCCGATATAGTGAATATCAAAACCAAGTTCCCGAAGCTTGGGAATTAAGGCGATATTAGGAGTTACATGTCCGGCAGTTCCGCCGCCGGTTAAAATGATTCGTTTCATAAAGTTACCTCCGGTAATAGTAGCACATGGCTAAAGCTAATTTCATCTTAACCTTATTTGGTGAAATGTCAAGGAAAAATATAGGACAGAAAAAGGGGTAAGGAATGAAAAAACTGAAAAAATTATCACTGAAAAAAGAAATAGAAAGAGAAGCAGAAGCACTTGAAAAAGAAGTTTCAGGACGAAAAGATCTTGACCATATAACCGTATCTGAAGATATGGAAGAAGCTTTGTTTCAAAAAATACAAGATTATGAATATGAAAAACGGGCAAAAGTTGTATATCGTAAAAAGAAAAAGAGTTATGCAATAATTGCTGTTGCGGCTGTGTTTATTCTTGTATTTGGAAGCGTGATGACTGGAGTAGGAAGTAAATCATATTGGAAAGTATGGTGGGATAGGGATGTGGGGGATGAAAAGGCATCTGTTATCAATGTGGATGATATGAATTCACAAAAAACTGAAGATTTAGATGAAGTTCATATTTATAAGAAAATTAGATCAGAATTAGGAATACTTCCGGTAAGATTAGTTTATAGCCCTGAGGGAATGGAAATTGAAAAGTATGAGTTAAATACCGATTTACAAAAAGCTATGTTATTGTATAAGTATAAAGAACAAACAGTAAAATATACAATGTATATGAATAATGCAGATTCTTCTTTTGGGGAGAAAGAGACCGATAAGTTAACAGATGAATTTTTAATCATTTCAGATAATGGAGTAGAAATCAAGGTAAAAGAATATGAAGAAAAGGATAAAAAAGTAAAAAGATATGAGGCAGAGTTTGAATATGCAGGCGCTCAATATGAGATTAAAGGAGTAGTTGAAAAGGAAGAATTTGAAAAAATTTTAAAAAATTTATATTTTTCTAAGTAAAACGCGTAAGTTTTTTCCTATTTAGTTGTTTACTTAATAGAGAAGCAAAAAAAGAGTAGAACATCAAAGAGGAATGAGAAAAGTTATGAAGAGACGTATTTTATCTATATTAGGAAGCGCTGTTCTGTTATGCGGAATCGTTGCAGGGTCTGTGACAAATGTCAGTGCATCAGGAAAAGAGTTAAAACAAGTTGACGGTTCTTATCTTACGACTGAGGAGAAGTCTATAGGATATACATCTTCTCCTGATCTAAGGGGAGTACATCTGATGGATGGAGAATCTATCATATCAAAAGCCGGAATCTCCCGCATATATGCGTATGGCTCAACGACTGCGAATCATGATGTGAAATATATTGCAACGATTGTCTATGTTGACCGATATAACGAAGAAACAGGAAGATGGGGGCAGATAGACGCATGGGTTGCGGAAGATGAGAATACGGCATATATGTCTACTGCAAGATCATTAAAAGTAGATAGAGGATATTATTACAGAGTTCATTGTAATCATATCGCGGGAAATGAATATCCATATGAAGAAGATGCATCATTTACAGATGGAATATTAATCCCATAAAGTGCATATAATGAATTATCCCCTTTTTAAGTCTTGAGAGCAGCCGTCACATTGACGCTTCGGCAACTAATAATCAGTACATGATTTGAGAACCTGTTCCGAAAAACACCACATATTATTCGCGTACATATGACGGCTGCTCTCAGGATTTAAAGAGGGGGTTGCTTTTTATACATTATACGATATGAGCTGAAAAACTTCTACTTGTAAATGAAAAAATGTAATGACAGAGTAAGATAGGGATAAGACCGAGTGCATAATGCACCCGGTTTTTTACTGTATCAAAATAATAAAGCTATGTAAAATATGCACAAAATTATTTAAAAACAGGTGGAAATATTAAAAAGTGTAGACAAAAACAAGTTGAAAGGATTATTATAGAAATAACTGTATCCGTGTGTCCGGATGATTAAAGCTGGGCTGAGAGATGGATACATAGAAGGAGAAAAAGAATAATATGAAAAAGCAAAGAGTAGCGGCGCTTGTAATGGCAGCAATACTCGGTGTGACAGGATTTTCTGTTCCGGGTATTGGAGTTGTGCAGGCAGAAGAAGCTCACACAGAAATGAGTGGAGAGGCTGAACAGCAAGAAATAAATCTTGCGGCAGACAGGGGAAGCACTGCGCGGGCATCTAAGTTTCTTGCGGCATCGGGCAACCTTCCCGCAAGAGAACCGGGGCTTGCGTTTGACGGAATTTCCGATAATAACGGAGAAGCGGATAACAGCAGATGGCAAAGTGGAGAGGACGCGGAGTTTTCAGAGCAGTGGCTGGAAGTAGACCTGGGAGGAATTTGCGTTGTATCAGAGATCAAGGTTGATTTCTTTGCAAGGCTGTACGGAGATTTCCGTGTGGAAGTTTCTGATTCCAATGCAGAAGACGCAGTGTGGACAACGATTGCGACTGCAGACATGCCGGAAGGTACAGATCTGAACTTGAAAAAAACTGTTGATGTGAAGGAAAACGGAAAAGCGAGAGAGATTCCACGCTATATAAGGCTTTACTTTACATCAGGAAACAGTCAGGCGGCAAACCGCAGTATCGGGGTGCGGGAATTTCAGGTGATTGGAACGAAGAAAAGTGAAAGCGGTTATGAGACGATCACAGGAAATATCGCATTGAATAAGACGGCGTCTGCGTCAGGAGTAGAGGCGGCAATGCCGAATCTGACTGCAAATCTTGCAGTTGACGGACAGAAGTCGGATACTTCCAGATGGTCTGCACCTACAATGAAAAACGGAACTTCACCAAATCAGCAGCAGACCCCGCAGTGGCTTGAGATAGATCTGAGAAATGAGGTTACGAATATTACAAGCATCGACCTTTATTTTTATAAACTTGTATATTCGATCGACTATGAGATTCAGACAAGGGCTGATAAAAAATCAGAGTGGAAAACTGTTAAACATGTGACATGTCAGCCGGGAAATGAGCAGAATAAGCATGATAGTATCACAGATGTAGAAGGAAAGCGTCTTGACCGTTATGTGCGTTTCTATTTCAATAAAGTAAATACGAACGCGGGCGGCAACAGTGTTTCTGTTCAGGAAATTGAGATACATGGGGATCAGGTACAGACACCCGAGGTGACAGATCCGGCGCCGAAAAATGCAAAAGAAGCGATGGATTCTGTAAAAGCGCTTGAGGCGATCACGGTAGATTCTGAGACAGTTCCGCTTCCGAAGATGCCTGATGGATTCAGTATTAGTGTGAAGGGAAGCGAATATCCTCAGGTTATTTCTGATGAGGGTCAGATCAGTGATCATAATATGTATGATTATGATATGGATGTGATATTGGAAGTTGTGAATGAAAATGATCCTGAAGATACGGCAGAGAAAACATTTCAGGTTCATGTGCCGAATAAAAAATCAAAACATGCAGAGATTTATCCAGAGATAAAAAATCAGAATGAAGAACCGGAAGTGATTCCAAGTCTTCAAGAATGGTATGGATATGAGGGAGAAGTTAAGCTTACGGAAAATTCCCGTATTGTTTTAAAGGACGGCGCAGGAGTCGGACTTGAGAAAGTAGCGTCTCAGTTTAAGAGCGATATGAAAGAAATTACCGGAATGGAACTTGAGGTTGTCAGCGGAGAAGGCGGAGACGAAGACGATATCTTGATTGAGTCACTGCCGGAAGACACATACGACACAGGCAAGGAAGGATATTTACTGAAAGCAGACGACGGAGGAATTCATATCAGCAGTAACGGATACACCGGATGTCTGTACGGAACAAAGACGTTAGAGCAGGTGTATTATACACAAGACGGAACGTATTCTTTCCCTAAAGGTGTGACAAGAGATTTCTCTCAATATGAAGTACGCGGAGTAATGATCGATATCGCGCGTGTTCCGTATCGTTTGGATGCTTTGAAAGATATTGTGAAGACGTTTTCATTTTATAAAATTAATGAAGTACATTTTCATCTGAACGATAATCGTCATTCGGGAGCTACGACAGGACGCGAAGATTATAATAACTGGAAAAATTATAAAGGAATGTTCCGTTTGGAAAGCAAAACGTTTCCGAGTTTAAAGACAGATCCTCAGCAGAATGCATATTACAATGATGAAAACGGAGCTTACGGCGGAGAACCGCAGTATACAGCAGAAGAATATAAAGATCTCCAGCAGTTTGCGATGGATTGCGGCATGAATCCGATTTCGGAAATCGATGCGCCGGGACATTCGTTGTTATTTAACAGATATGTGAGAAACAATATCGAGGAAATCAGAAAAGTACAAGGTTTTGAAAATATGCCGGAAGACGGAATTAAAAGCGACCGGGACTGGGAGCTGCTTTCTGTAAAAGGAGAAAGCGGACAGTGGGCGTTAAAGTTTCTTAAGGCGCTGTACAGCGAATATCTGAACGAAGCAGATCCTGTATTTTTAGGAGACACGGTTGATATCGGAGTGGACGAATACTGGAGTATTAAGAACGATGAATTTGACGGAATGCGTAATTACATCCGTGAGATGGCTGACACCGTTCAGGAAAGCGGAAAAAAAGTACGTATGTGGGGATCTATGAAGCAGTATTTTGATGATAAAGGAATTTCCACAAAAGATTATACAGATATCGAAATTGATTTCTGGTCAAATTCATGGGATAATGCGGCGAAACGAAGCGCCGAAGGATTTAAGATCGTCAATGTGGATTCTTTCCATTTGTATGGAAATACAGGAAGGGATAAACGCGATGTTGTCAATGTAGAGCATATTTTCAATAACTGGACACCGGTTACATTCAGCAGCAGCGGTACGGTTCAGCCGGCAGATCCGAATCTTCTCGGAGCAAAGACTGCGATGTGGGCAGATATTGCAGACATGGGTGTGACAGAACGTGATAATTACGAACGATTGATGCGTCAGGCTGCTGTTCTTAGTGAGAAAACATGGGGCGGAACGGATGAAGACCAGACATATGAGGAGTATAGCCTCAAGTTTGAAAAATTAAAAGCAGGTCCGGGAGTGGAACTGGCATCCGATATTCCTTCAGAGACATCGCTTGTATTAGATTATGATTTTAAAAATGTAAAATCAGGCGAGGACGGAACAGTCGTATATGATGCGGCAGGAAACGGATATAATGGAACAGTTATAAACGCAGATGTGAAAGAAGAAGATGGTAAAAACTGGCTTGACTTGAACGGAGATGGAAGTCTTACGACAGGGTTAAGATCTGTTGATTATCCATATACAGTTCAGTTTGATCTGAAAGTGGATAAAAAAGGAGACGCACAGTTGTTTGATGGACGAGACGGTCGTTTGTCGATCGGATCAGACGGAAAATTAAAGATCAACCGTTCTTATTTTGAGCAGAAGTTTGATTATACAATTCCTGAAAATAAGAGTGTAAATGTAACGATCGTCGGAACACAGCAGGTAACAAAACTTTACATCAACGGAGAATTTAAACAAGCATTGACGAGAACAACAAATTCAGAAACGGATTACAATCATCTTTTATCTACATTTGTATTTCCGTTGACAACGATCGGAAACGGATTTGACGGAAAGATCGCAGACTTGAAAGTTTATGACAAAGCATTGTCCCCAAAGACGATTAAATTGGCGGCAGAGGGTAAAGCAGTGACAGAAGTCAATGTAGCGCAGGACAAAGCTGCAGCAGGAACAGCGCAGCATAAAGGCGATAATAATTACGACAATGCAAATAAAAAGCTTCGTGTAGGCTGGAAGGCGATTGATGGTGACGGAAATACGGCAGACGGAAAACATGGAACAGATGTCAGTGAGAAAGACTCTTTCTTTGAAGGTCTTTATGCAGACAGCAGTTTTGCGGTAGATATGCTTCAGACACATCAGATCGATCATCTTGTCCTTCAGTGGGATAAAGCGCCGGCGACATTTAAACTTCAAGTTTCTTCAGACGGAAAAGTTTGGAAGGATATTGAAGGAAAAGCATCTATAAAAGGCGAATCAGTAAATACAATCAAGTTTGAACAGCCGCTTGAGACACGTTATATTAAGATGCAGGGCGTTGACGGAACATTCCAGTTAAGAGAATTTGAAGCATATGAAACGGTAAATAAAGATCATTTGAAAGAGACGCTCAAAGCAGCAGATGATAAGTTAAAAGAGTATGGTATCCAGTACGGTGATGAGAAGTATAAAGAGTTCTTTGCAGCGTATATGGAAGCAGAATCAGCGTATGAAAATGCATATGCATTAAATCATAATGTTTCTGAAAAAGCAGACGCATTGAAAGCTGAGACAGAAAAACTTGAAAATCTGAATCCGAAACCAGAACCGACGCCGGAGCTTAAGAGTGTAACAGTAACGG